>Ga0160421_1000016_pt1 | contig 250970 bp, 279 predicted proteins | sample TAMARWmetagpilot_FD_108195 | JGI IMG/M metagenome (GOLD analysis project Ga0160421, IMG submission 108195) | Phycosphere-associated microbial communities from TAMU algal ponds, Corpus Christi, Texas, USA - TAMU ARW-7 10/27 metagenome pilot | ecosystem: Engineered > Artificial ecosystem >...
CCAGCCCCGCCGCAACCGCTGAGCTTGCGGCGCGTCTGGCGCCGGAATTGGCGGCGGGTGACACGCTCCTCCTGAGCGGTGACTTGGGCAGCGGCAAGACCCATTTTGCGCGCGCGCTCATTCAGGCACGTTTGGCCGCATTCGACGCCGTCGAAGATGTGCCATCCCCAAGTTTCACGCTGGTTCAGACCTATCATGCGGGCGATCTGGAGATCTGGCATTGCGATCTATATCGGCTCAGCGGACCAGATGACGTGCTTGAGTTGGGGCTGGATGACGCTTTTAGCGAGGCGGTGTGCTTGATCGAATGGCCCGAGCGATTGAATGGCTTCTGGCCTCGAGACGCGGTCTGGTTAACGTTCTCGACCGATCCGGATGCCGCCGAAACCCGGCGTATCACCTTGCACGCAGCGGAAATGACACCGTTAGCTAAGCGGCTGATGTGCCATTTGGAGGCCCTATGACTCCATCGCTGAACGCTTTTCTGGCACGGGAGGGCTGGGCACAGGCGACGCGGACGCCTCTGGCCGGTGATGCGTCGGCCCGGCGATATCTGCGGTTGCACGATAGAGCGCGCGACAGGCACGCGGTCGTGATGTTGGCCCCGCCAGAAGATCGCACCAGCTTCGAGGCGTTCGGGTCGATCGCTCGATATCTGACCGATCAAGGCCTTTCCGCACCAGAGATTTGGGCCGCAGATCCCGAGTCCGGGCTGATGCTGATCGAAGATTTGGGCGACGATCTCATGGCCCGAAAAGTGGCCGAAAACCCGGGCACAGCGACCGCGCTTTATACCGCGGCGTGTGATCTGACGACGCATTTGGCCGGGCTCACACCTCCCCCGGCTTTGGTGACGCTAACGCCGCATCGCATGGTGGAGATGATCGACATCACCTTCGACGGTCTAGAACCCGGCGATGATACCGAAACTTTGCGCGCCCGATTGGCCGCGGCACTTTTGTCTGCTTTCGGGGCCTATTTGACCGGCCACGAAACACTGATTTTGCGGGATTATCATGCAGAGAACCTGATATGGCTGCCCGATCGCACTGGATTGGCTCGTGTCGGGCTGTTGGATTTCCAAGACGCGGTTTTCGGCCCTGTGGGCTATGATCTGATCTCGCTTTTGGATGATGCCCGCCGGGATGTGCCAGAGGCGCTGAAGCGACGGTTGATACAGAGGCAGGGGATAGATTTGGGGCTTGAGCCAGACCGGTTCATGCTCACCTGCGCCATCCTTTCGGTACAGCGGAACTTGCGGATATTGGGCGTTTTTTCCAGGCTGGCCAGAGCCGAGGGGAAGACCATGTATCTGCGCCATATCCCGCGCGTGGCAGGGCATATTCGGCGGGCCGTCGATCATCCGGAGCTGTCGGATCTCCGCACGCCGGTTGTTCAGCTTCTGGACCATTGGGCGGCGCCTGTATGACCCCGAAAGCTTGCATGATCCTGGCCGCCGGGTTCGGCACCCGGATGGGCGCGCTGACAGCGGAGCGGCCAAAGCCGTTGATCGAAGTCGCCGGGCGCCGCTTGATCGACCATGCGTTGGATCACGCCCGCCTGGCCGGCGCAGGGCCGATCGTGGTGAATGGGCATTACCGGGCCGAACAGATCGCGGCGCATTTGGCGGATCTTCCTGATGTTCAGTTTCTTCACGAGACCCCAGATATTCTGGACTCCGGTGGCGGTGTTCGGAACGCGTTGCCGGTTTTGGGAGAAGACCCGTTTTGGACACTGAATTCCGACGCGGTTTGGCGAGGGGGTGATCCGCTTTGCCTCTTGGCGGAGGCTTGGGCACCGGGCAAGATGGGCGGTTTGATGTTGCTCGTCCCCCCTGAGCGAGCGGTTGGTCGTCAAGGTGGCGGTGACTTTCGCCTTTTAAACGATGGCCAATTGACACCGGATAAGGCGGGTCAGGTCTGGACCGGTGCGCAGATACTCGACCCGGCAGTGTTTCAAGATACGCCTGAAGGTCCGTTCTCGATGTGGGTGATCTGGCGCAAGCTGATGGCGGAACGGCGGCTCTATGGCCTTATCTATCCAGGGTTTTGGGCCGATGTTGGGCATCCGACCGGAATCGCGCTGGCCGAAGAAATGTTAGGCCAAACCGATGATGTTTGAGCCGAGCGCGGGGCCGCGGGTTTTTGCGACCCCGTTGGGAGTCGATTTCACATCGGCTTTGATCGAGGGGGTGGAAGCTCGGCTCGATGGGCAGCCACCAGAGGCGCTTGCGCGGGTTGAGATTTATGTCAACACGGCCCGGATGCAGCGTCGCCTGACCGCCCAATTTGCCGAGCGACGTGCAAGTTTTCTGCCGCGCATCCGCCCAGTGACCGATCTCGCCGCGCGTCCCGACATGGCCGGTTTGCCGCCCGCGATGTCCCCCCTGCGCCTGAGGCTGCAATTGAGCCAGCTGATTGCCAAATTGCTGGACCAGCGCCCTGATCTGGCCCCCCGCGCCGCGCTTTATCCACTGGCGGATAGCCTCGCCGATTTGATGGGCGAGATGCAGGAGGAACGGGTGACACCCGAGGCGGTCCAGCGCCTGGACGTGGCCGAGCACGCGCAACACTGGCAGCGCAGCCAGGCGTTTTTGTCAATCGTGGCACCGTTTTTTGCGGGCGAAGACAGTCTGACGGTCGAAGCCCGTCATTCCGCCGTGGTCGACCGGTTGGCAAATGCGTGGCAGAGCGTGCCGCCGACACATCCCATCATCATTGCGGGGTCGACAGGGTCGCGCGGGGCGACCGCGCGCTTCATGCGGGCCGTTGCCGCGCTTCCGCAAGGGGCAGTGGTGCTGCCAGGGTTGGACGGTGACATGCCGGAGGAGGTTTGGGCCGGATTGCTGCATGGTCGTGCTGTTGGCTTGGGGGGCGAGGATCACCCGCAGTTTCGGCTTGGGAAGTTTGCCGAAAGCCTCGGGATGGCGCCCAAAGCGGTCCCCGAATGGAGTGGAGTGCCGCCCGCCCATCCGCGCCGGAACCGCTTGATCTCTCTGGCGTTGCGGCCAGCGCCCGTCACCGACCAATGGCGTGAGGAGGGGCCGAAATTGGGGGAACTGTCCCCCGGCGTCGCCGATATGAGTTTGATCGAGGCGCCGACGCCGCAGGCCGAAGCCGCCGCCATCGCGCTTCGGCTGCGTAAGGCCGCGGAAACAGGGCAGCGTGCGGCGTTGATCAGCCCCGATCGTAGGCTGACCCGGCAGGTGACGGCGGCATTGGATCGGTGGGGTATCCTACCCGATGACAGTGCAGGGCAACCTTTGTCTTTGACCGCGGCGGGACGGCTCTTGCGCCATGTCGCAGAGCTGTTGAGTGCGCGCCCAACCGCAGAGGCGCTGTTGGTGCTGCTGAAACATCCGCTGACGCATTCGGCGCGAGAGGATCGCGGCGCTCATCTGCTGCGGTCGCGGGATCTGGAATTGCAAATCTTAAGAGGCGGTGGCCCCTATCCGGAACGTGGTGATCTGCTGGATTGGGCGGCCAAACGGGAAACGGATTCCGGGGCGGTCGCATGGGCCAGTTGGGTCTCCGACCTCCTGCTCTCTTCGCGGGAGGCGGAGTCGGTTTTACTCGCGGATCATGTCACGCGGCATATGACGTTGGCTGAGGCCCTGGCGGCGGGGCCCGGTGCGGATGGCGCGGGTGACCTTTGGGCGCGGGAAGATGGGCAGGCGGTTCAGCGTCTGATGCAAGCCGTGGTGGCGGATGCGGATGCGGGGGGGATGTTGAGCCCGTCCGAGTATCGCGATCTGATCGGCGCGGTTCTGGATGATGCAGAGGCGCGCAACCCGGTCCGCCCCCATGCCCGGATCATGATTTGGGGGGCGTTGGAGGCGCGGGTTCAGGGCGCCGATCTGTTGATTTTAGCGGGGTTGAACGAAGGTGTTTGGCCAGCCGCACCAGGGGCCGACCCATGGCTGAACCGGGCGATGCGGGCCGAGGCCGGGCTGCGCCTGCCGGATCGGCAGATCGGTCTCTCGGCCCATGATTTTCAGCAAGCGGTGGCAGCCCGCGAGGTTTGGCTCAGCCGGGCGAAACGAGATGCGGAGACCGAGACGGTGCCATCGCGTTGGGTGAACCGATTGGTGAACTTGATGGAGGGGACCGGGCCCGAGGCGCGCGCGGCCCTGGCGGAAATGCGGGCCCGAGGTCAGGAATGGCTGGCCATGGCCGAGGCATTGGACGCGCCCGAAGCGCCAGTGCCGCCCGCGCCGCGCCCGGCACCGAGGCCGCCCGTGGCCGCGCGACCGAACCGCCTCTCGGTGACACAGATCGAGAAACTGGTGCGGGACCCTTATGCAATCTACGCGCAGAAAGTTCTGCGGTTGAGGCCACTGGATCCGCTGAGGCAAGCGCCCGATGCACGGCTGCGCGGTACGGCGCTGCATGCGATGCTGCGCAGTTTCGTGGAGATCACACGCGATGGGTTGCGAGCGGATGCGGAGGCGCTCTTCACTCGGCTGGCCGATGCGGCGCTTCGCCAAGAGGTGCCCTGGCCCGTGGCGCGAAGGCTCTGGCAAGCGCGTCTGGCGCGGGTTGCAGCGTGGTTCGTGGCCGGTGAGCGGGCGCGGCGCGCGTTTGCGACGCCGCATCGACTGGAGTTCTCGGCGGAACTTCTTATAAAAGATAAGTCGTTTACGCTGACAGGCACGGCGGACCGCCTTGACCTGACGCCCGAGGGCGCGTTGGCAATTTATGACTATAAAACCGGGTCTGTTCCGTCCGCGGATCAGGAACGGTTCTTCAACAAACAGCTTTGGCTTGAGGCGATGATGGCGCGGGGCGGCGCCTTCGGAGAGGTCACGGATGTGGCCCGGATCGCCTATATCGGGCTTGGTAGCGGCGGGGCGGTTTTGAGCCATGATGTGACGCCAGACGAAATTGATCAGATCGCCGCGGAGTTCGAGACGCTTTTGGCACATTACGCCGACCCGGCGAATGGCTATACCGCGCGCCGCGCGATGGCCGAACTACGCTATGCGGGCGACTACGATCATCTGGCGCGATACGGCGAATGGGATGAGACAACCGCGCCGACAGCAGTGGAGGTGGGGGCATGACCCTCAACGATGCATCCCGCGCGCAGGTGATCGCTGCCGATCCGGGGCAATCCACTTGGCTCTCGGCCAATGCAGGCAGTGGCAAGACCCGGGTTCTCACCGACCGTGTTGCGCGACTTCTTTTAGAAGAAGTGCCGCCGGAGCGGATTCTGTGTTTGACCTATACCAAAGCCGCCGCGTCGGAGATGCAGAACCGGCTGTTCCGCCGATTGGGCGAGTGGGCCATGAAGCCAGATGGCGCATTGGCAACCGCCCTTGCGACGTTGGGTTTAGACGCCGAGCGGATCACGCCGGAGCTTCTATCCCGCGCGCGGACACTCTTTGCCCGTGCGATTGAGACGCCTGGCGGGCTGAAGATCCAGACGATCCACTCGTTCTGCGGTGGGGTGCTGCGGCGCTTTCCGTTGGAGGCCGGGGTTTCGCCGGGCTTCACGGAAATGGATGAGCGGGCGCAGCTTCTTTTGGCAAATGATGTGCTTGATATGTTGGCCGATGGGGAGGACGCTCCGGCCATCGATGGAGTCGCCGCGTATCTTTCGGGCGATGACATGGCCGGGCTTGTCCGCGCGCTTCTGGCTCACCGCGATGAGGTGGAACCGCAACGTGAGCGGGAGGCGATTTTCGATTGGTTCGGAATCGATCCTGAACTGAGCGACGCGGATATTCTGCGCCAGGTGTTTCTCGGCGGCGAGCAAGTCCTGTGCGACCACCTGGTGCCGCTCCTAGACCCTGAGAGCCGCAATTTGGGCAAGAGCCACCGCATCTTGTCTGGGTTCAACTGGGCGTCTCCCGGGTTGGAGGATTTGGCGCAGATCGAAGAGGTCTTCCTGAGCGGACCGACCACGAAGACACCAGATGCGGCCAAGATTGGCACATTTGGCAATGCCGCAATTCGCACGGCGATGGGAGCGGATTTGGCGCCTCTGGAGGCGTTCATGCTGCGGCTTGAGGCGGCGCGACCGTTACGTCGGGCGTTGCAAACCGCGCGGAAGACCGACGCGCTGCACCGGTTCGCAGCGGCGTTTCTGCCCGCCTATGATGCGGCGAAACAGGCACGCGGCTGGCTCGATTTCGATGACCTGATCCGTCATACGCGGTCGCTTTTGATGGCGCCGGGTGTCGCGCAATGGGTTCTGTTTCGACTGGACGGTGGGATCGATCATATCCTTGTGGACGAGGCGCAGGATACTGCCCCCGCGCAATGGCAGATCATCGCGAAACTGGCTGAGGAATTCGCGAGTGGTGTGGGGGCACGGGCCGACACACCGCGGACGATCTTTGTGGTCGGGGATAAGAAGCAGTCGATCTATTCGTTCCAGGGGGCGGACCCGTCCGGATTTGATCGGATGCGCGATCATTTTGCCGAGAGATTGGCGCAGATTGAGGCGCCGTTTCAATCGCGGGAGTTGATCTATTCCTTCCGGTCTGCGGAACCGATCCTGGCTCTGGTCGATCATGTGGCAGGTGGGTTGGGGGCAGCGGGTGTAGGGCCTGATGTCACCCATACGGCGTTCAAATCGGCATTGCCGGGCCGGGTGGATATTTGGCCGCACATCCCGAAATCGGAAAAACCTGAGCCCTCGAACTGGGAGAACCCTGTCGATCTTCTAGAAGAAGACCATCACCATGTACGGCTTGCCCGACGTGTCGCCGCCGCGATCAAGGAGATGTTGGATGGCAAGGTGATCATCGAGGTCGAGGAGGCAGGGCGGCCCACACGTCGGGCAGCGCGCGCGGGGGACATCCTGATCCTGGTGCAGCGGCGCTCGGACCTGTTTCACGAGATGATCGCTGCGATCAAAGGGGCTGGCCTGCCGATTGCGGGGGCGGATCGGATGCGCGTTGCGGCGGAGCTCGCCGTCAAAGATCTCGTGGCGTTGATGGCGTTTTTGGCGACGCCGGAGGATGACTTGTCGCTCGCGGCGGTGTTGCGGTCGCCGATCTTAGGCTGGTCGGAAGCGGAACTTTTTGACTTGGCCCATGGACGAGACGGGTTTTTGTGGCGCGCATTGCAGAACCGAGCGGCTGAGTTCGCTGAAACGGTGGCTATGCTGGAAGATCTCCGCGATCACACGGATTTTCTGCGCCCCTATGATCTGTTGGAACGGGTTCTGATCCGCCATGACGCCCGGCGCAGGCTTTTGGCGCGCTTGGGGCAGGAGGCGGAGGATGGCATCGATGCCATGTTGGGTCAGGCGCTGGCTTATGAGCGGATGGAGGTGCCGAGCCTGACCGGATTTGTCGGCTGGTTGCAGGCCGATGACGTCACCATCAAGCGTGATCCTGGAAGTGCAGGCAATCAGATCCGGGTGATGTCGATCCATGGGGCGAAAGGGCTGGAAGCGCCGATTGTGATCCTGCCCGATTGTGCGCAGCGCCGCGCCGGGAACCGGGGTGTGACCTTGTTGCAACCCGAGGACGGGCCGTTGGTCTGGCCGATGCCGAAAGCAGATGCTCCTTCGCTCCTACGCCCTTCGTTCGATGCGGCCGCGGCCGCCGAGGCGGAGGAGCGGAACCGGCTCCTTTATGTGGCGATGACCCGAGCGGAGAGTTGGTTGATCGTTGCGGCAGCGGGCACCTTGGGACGGACTGCTGACCAGAGCTGGTATGGGATGATCCGCGAAAGCGCTGAGGCATTGGGGGCTGAACCCTGCGCGATGTTTGGTGAGACGGGTTTGCGATTGGAAAGCGGAGATTGGTCGGCTCTGGGGGATATCGCGCCGATGGTTCAGGCCGAGGTGCCAGCTGTACCAGAGTGGGCTTTGGCCCCCGCCGTGGATGAAGGGAGGATGGTTCCCGCCCGCAGCCCATCTGATCTGGGCGGGGCGAAGGCGCTGGCCTCTGATGCAGGTGGGCTTGAGGAAGAGGCCGCCCTGCGGCGGGGGCGGCTGATCCATTTGCTGCTGGAATACCTGCCAGGCGTGCCGGAAGCGGGATGGATGGCCGCTGCCCCGGGGATTTTGGCGCTGGAGGACGAGGTTGCTGAGGTCGAAGCCGCCGCGTTGCTGGAGGAAGCGGTGCGGGTCCTGACCGATCCGAGCTTGTCGGACGTGTTTGCGCCGGAGGCGTTGGCGGAGGTGCCCTTGACGGCTTGGAGCGAGACACTCTCGGCGCAGATGCTTGGCGTGATCGACCGGCTGATCATCACAGACGACCGGGTGCTGGCGGTCGATTTCAAATCCAATGCATCGGTGCCGGTTGGCGCGGATGAGGTTCCGGAAGGATTGCTGCGCCAGATGGGGGCCTATGCCGAGATGTTGGCGCTCTTGTATCCGGCCCGGCGGATCGAGACGGCGATTTTGTGGACCCGGACGGCAACCTTGATGCCTTTGCCTCACGCTTCTGTCATGGCGGCGTTGCAAAGGGCGGCCACTGCTTGACCTCAGGCGGACGCGTCCATACCTTCAGCGTCCAAGCACAATTTCCGCGCCTTTGAGGAGAGCGACCTATGAGTACCGTTCCCGTCACCGATGACACGTTTGACGCCGAAGTTCGGCAATCTCCGATCCCCGTTGTGGTGGATTTTTGGGCCGAATGGTGTGGCCCTTGTAAACAGATTGGCCCGGCTCTGGAGGAGCTTTCCGTCGACTACGGTGGTCGGGTCAAGATCGTGAAGGTGAATGTGGATCAAAATCCCAGCTCGCCGATGGAGTTGGGTGTGCGCGGCATTCCGGCGCTGTTCATGTTCAAAGACGGTGAAGTTGTGTCGAACAAGGTCGGCGCGGCTCCGAAAGCGGCGCTTCAGAAATGGATTGAAGAGTCGATCTGAGACAGGCTGCGATCCTATTTCAATATGGGTGTCTGGGGCGCAACTATGCGCCCCTTTCGTTTTTAGCCGGTCAGTAGCGGTTCGAAAGCGCGACCTCAGTGCCATCGGCTAAGATCATCGTTGTGGCATAGATCTCGATCGGTCTGTCGTCATCCACCACGCCGATCACGGTGACTCTGTCGCCCACGGCGGCTGGGATGGGGTTTGGCCCAACATAGACTGCTACCGCGCCAGTCGCGTCCCGCAGCAGGAATTCATCGTCATCTGTGATCCGGTCGACCGTGCCGAGCAGCGTAACTGCTTGGCCAGGTGCGAGGTCCGCGATGGGATCGACGATAGCCGTCACAGAATCGGCTCTGGCAGATTGGCCCATTGCGAATGGCGCTGCCGCAAATAAGGTGACGACTGCCGCGACAACAATCAGACGTCGCATTCCATATAGCATTTTAGTCGAGCGCGATAAGCAAAAGAACAATAGCGCCCCCAATGGCCGCAAGATACGCCCAACGCGGCAGGCTGGTGGTGATTTCGGTCGTCAACCAGGCTTGCCATGTTTGGTCAGGTTTCGGGTCGGGCTTCGGCGTATGTGACATTTGATACCTCCGATTTGGGACCTGAACGAGATATGGGCCCATTGATGCGACCTTCAAATGGGTCTGTGCCGGTGCAGCGATAGAATGTGCCAATGCCTGTTGCGAAGGAAAAGGGCGCCCGAAGGCGCCCTCCTCTTTGCATCGTTTGTCGAGATCACGTGTTGACGAAATCCGGGTAGGCTTCCATGCCAAGTTCGGAGACGTCCAAGCCGTTGATCTCGTCTTCCTCGCTTGGGCGCAGGCCAATTGTCGCTTTCAAAGCATAGAAGACGACGAACGAGGTGATGAAGACGAAGGCGATGATCGCCACGATCCCCATGATTTGGGCGCCAAGAGTTGCCTCGCCATGGTAGCCACCGGTTAGGACCACGGCGAGCGTGCCCCAGATGCCGGCAAAGAAGTGCACCGGGATGGCACCGACGACGTCATCGATTTTGATCTTATCGAGCAGCGGGACAGTGAAGACCACGATCAGACCGCCGATGGCGCCGATGATCAGGGAGAGGAAGAGCGACGGGGCCAGCGGCTCGGCAGTGATCGAGACCAGACCGGCCAGCGCGCCGTTCAAGACCATTGTCAGGTCGGCTTTGCCATAGATGAGCTGGGTCAGGATCAGAGCCGCGACGGCACCGGCAGCAGCTGCCATATTGGTGTTGGCGAAGATCCGAGACACATCGGCCACATCGCCCACGGTGCCCATGGCCAGTTGCGAGCCGCCATTGAAGCCGAACCAGCCCAGCCACAGGATGAATGTACCAAGCGTCGCGAGCGCCAAGTTAGAGCCCGGCATCGGGTTCACTTTTCCGTCCTTGCCGTATTTGCCGATCCGTGGTCCCAGCACGATGGCCCCGGCCAGAGCCGCAGCGCCGCCTGCGGCATGTACCAGCGTCGAGCCTGCGAAATCGGAGAAGCCCGCTTCGGCCAACCAGCCGCCGCCCCACTGCCAGGAGGCTTCGATCGGGTAGATGAAGCCGGTCAGCACAACCACGAAGATCAGGAAGGGCCAGAGCTTGATGCGCTCAGCCAAGGTGCCCGAGACGATCGAGGCCGTGGTGGCGCAGAACATCAACTGGAAGAAGAAGTCGGAGCCAACCGACGCATAGTCAAGCGAGGTATCCGCCGGGGCAACGCCCACGGGTTCGAGCGAAGTGATCGCGAAGAACGGGCCGAGCCAGCCTTCGATCACCCAATCGGCGGGATACATGATGCCGAAACCGACGAGCCAATACATGATCGCCGCGATGGAAAAGAGCGAGATGTTCTTTGTCAGCTGCATGGTTACGTTCTTTGAGCGCACCAAACCGGCCTCGAGCATTGCAAAGCCCGCGGCCATCCAGAAGACGAGGAAGCCCCCGATCAAAAACAGCAGCGTGGTCAGAATGTAAGACGTGTGAGCCGCGGCTTCGACGCCGGCCTCTTGCGCCAGGCCCACCGACGGCAGCGCGGCGGCGGTTGCCACGGCGGCCAGTGGGAAAAGATACTTGGTTTTCATGAGTGTCATGTCCTTTTGTCGAAAGGGCCGCGCGTCAAAGCGCGTCGTCATTGGTCTCGCCAGTCCGCACGCGTACGGCGGAGTTCACGTCGAGGACGAAGATTTTGCCGTCACCGATCTTGTCGGTTTTGGCGGTGGTCTGGATGGTTTCGACCACCTGATCGGCCATGGCGGCCGCGACGACGATTTCCAGCTTCACTTTCGGCACGAAATTCACGGCATATTCAGCGCCGCGATAGATCTCTGTGTGGCCGGATTGCGAGCCGAAGCCCTTAATCTCGGTCACCATCATGCCGCGCACACCGATGGCGGTCAGGGCTTCGCGGACCTCCTCCAGCTTGAACGGCTTGATTGCTGCGATGATGAGTTTCACGTTGATACCCTTCCGGTTGTTGTCTGTCCCCCAGAGGAACTCACGGGGGTTAAGACAGGCCGGGGCGGGCTTTAGGGCAACGGCACGGTAGGGGGTTTTCACAACTTCAGGTTGTATACCGAAATTTTCGGCGCGATTTCTGGCATATGCCTATTTTTTGTGCGGAAGCTGGATGCGGCAGTGCAGCATATGCGGGGAAGAAAAGCGAGGATGTGCCCTCCACAAACGAGTCGTTATTGCGTATCTTGGCGCAAAAGAAGGCAGGAACATCATGAGCCGATCAGGAAGTGGAGGTCGTCCGCCCCGCAAAAGCCAACGTGGGCTTGTGGCAGACCGCCGGACGCAGAGCACAACCAAACGCACACGAACGCAATCATCTGCGAAACCTAAACGCAATGCCCGCCGCCAGACGTGGTCACGCGCCCGCAGGACCGGGATTCTGGGTTGGTTCGGGGCGCTGTTCCGGTTTGTGTTGCGCCTGATCTTCGGGATTGTTTGGCGTGTCACTGCCGTCGTCGCCTTGATCATCCTTGGGGCCTCTGCGTATTACTACACGCTTCTGCCGGATGTGGGCGAGGTCGTGGATGCCCGCGCGCGGGGTTCTGTCACGATGCTGGATCGGGACGGCAATGTCTTTGCCTGGCGCGGTGAGCAATTTGGCGGGATGATCGACCCCGAAAGCGTCAGCCCGCATCTGACCAATGCGGTGGTCGCCACCGAAGACCGGCGTTTCTATCGACATCTGGGCGTCAGCCCACGTGGTATTGCCAGCGCCATTCGGATCAACATGCGCGAGGGTCGCGGGCCGCTTGAAGGCCATGGCGGATCGACGATCACGCAGCAGGTGGCCAAGCTCATGTGTCTCGGCGTGGCTTATGACCCGTCGGAATGGGAGAGCGAGGCGGAGTACGAGACTGACTGTCGCCGCACGACACTCTGGCGCAAGATCACGGAAGTGCCCTTCGCGCTGGCGATGGAGTTCCGCTACACCAAGGATGAAATCCTAGCGATCTATTTCAACCGGGCCTATCTGGGCGCCGGTGCGCGGGGCTTCGAAGCGGCATCACAGCGCTATTTCGGCCATTCAAGCGCCGATCTGGCACCGCAAGAAGCCGCGATGTTGGCTGGGCTGCTGGTGGCGCCGTCCTATTACGCGCCGACCCGCAATCTGGAGCGGGCGCAGCGCCGGGCCAATCTGGTCATGAACCTGATGGAAGAGCAGGGATATCTGACCTCTGCCGAGGCGGATCAGGCGCGTGCCAACCCGGCCACGCTGTCGGCTGCGGCGCGGCAGGAAACTGGCGGGTTCTTCGCCGATTGGATCATGGGGGCCGGGCCGGGCTTCCTGACCAATGACACAACCGAAGATGTGATCATCCGAACCACCTTCGATCCGGCGATGCAGGAAGCCGCAGAAGCGGCGCTGGTCGATGTCTTCGAAAACCAGGTGCGAGAGGGCTCTACCGCGCAGGCCGCGATTGTGGTGATGTCCGCCGACGGGGCGGTGCGCGCCATGGTTGGTGGCCGCGAAACCCAGGTGTCCGGACAGTTCAACCGCGCGGTGCAAGCGATGCGGCAGACCGGCAGTTCGTTCAAACCGTTTGTCTATGCGGCGGCGCTGGATCTGGGCTGGCGGTTTGATGATCTGATTTATGACGGACCGTTGACGATTGACGTGCCCGGATCGGGCCCTTGGAGCCCAGAAAACTACTCCCGCGAGTTTTATGGTGAGGTGACTTTGACCGACGCATTGCGCGCCTCGTTGAACACGGCGGCGGTGCGTTTGTCTGAGACGGTCGGGCGCGAGGCGACGGTCGCCGTTGCCGAGGGGTTCGGTATTGAGAGTGATCTGGCGCTTGGCCCGGCCATTGCTTTGGGCGCGTCGGAGGCCAGCCTGATCGAAATGACCGGGGCCTATGCCGGGATTTTGAACGGCGGGTCCGCCGTGGCGCCTTATGGGCTGACCGAACTCAGGTTCCTTGGCGATGACACGCCGCTCATTGGACAAGAGGGCGGTATTCAGGAGCGGGTGATCTCGGAAGGGGCCGCGCGGCAGCTCACCTATATGATGGCGCAGGCTGTGGCCAGCGGTACGGGGCAGCGGGCGCAACTGCCTGGTCGGCCCGTGGCGGGGAAAACCGGCACGACGAACTCGGCGCGCGATGCGTGGTTTATCGGTTTTACCGCCGATTATGTGGCCGGTGTCTGGATGGGGTATGATGACAACACGCCGCTATCCGGTGTGACTGGCGGCGGCTTGCCGGCCGAGCTTTGGCGGCAGACGATGGAGCGCATCCACACGGATATTCCACCACGGCCCTTGCCGATGATCGACCCGATTGCCGAAGCCCGCCCCGCGCCACAGCCGCAAGCGCAACAGCAAGCGCCTCGTACGCAAGGCCGTCAGCCGGATTTGGCCGAGCAGATTTTGATGGAGGTCCTGGGCGGGATTTTAGGGCAGAACAACTAGGCCTGCCCCATGAGCCTCTGTCTTTAACCGACGGTGCGCAGATGGGCGATGAGCGCATCCAGATCGCCGCCGCGCCGGTCGAGCATGCCGCCAACCTCGGCGCGTTCTGTGGTCATCAAGTTCACGCCCTCAATGATCAGATTGAAGAACCGGTCCTGGCCCGAGCGGTCCGAAACCAGCCAGCGCAGTTCGAATGGGCTTTCGTTGCGGAGTCGCACAGTCGAGATGATCTCGAAATAACGGTTCACCTGGCGGCCATCGGTCACCACAACTTGCCCGCCGATGAACTCACGAAAGCGGCGGCCATATTTGCGCGCAATATAGCCCTGGAAGGCTTCGGTGAAGGCCCGCATCTGGGCCCGTGATGCGCTTCGAGCGGGCGGCCCCAAGACCGACTGAGCGATGATCGGCACATCGGCGTAACGGGCCAGAATTCGCTCAAATTCGCGGAGCATGGCAGCTTCAGACTGGCCGGAATTGATCACCTGGAAGATCTCGGCGACAAGACGGTCGACAAGCGCGCGCGCTTCCGCCGTATTGAGCGCGAATGCCATCCGCGGGGCAGTGGCGGCGGCCAATCCGGCGCTGAGACCGGCGACACCAAATTGGCGCCGGCTCATCTTCATGCCCGCGTTATTGGGCGTTTGGGTCAAAAAAGGGATCGTCATAAGGGTCCTCGTAAGGGTCGAAATACTCCGGCTCGACATCGCCTCTCAGCTCAAACCGCCGGTTTTGCAAATAGAGCAGCCGGGCCTGCGCGTAGCTGTCTTCGCTTTCATATAGGATGCTATCAATGGTTCCGCCAAAGCGATGCCGGTCACCAAAGCGTGACGTCACGTTGATGCCGCGCACAGTATTGGCTGCGTCAGGCTCCAACCCTCTGAGCGGGTTGAGGGCAATGTCGACCACCCGACCGACCGTGTCGCGCGATGTGGAAGGTCCAAAGATGGGTAACTCGACATAGGAGCCTTCCGGTACGCCCCAAACATGCAGTGTTTCGCCGAAATCGGTCTCGCGCTCGTCGAGGCCCATGGCGCTGGCGGGGTCGAAAATCCCCAAAACGCCGATCGTTGAGTTGATCAAAAAGCGTGAGGTGTTGTGGATCGCGTCGGCGAGGCGAAGCTGCAGAACATCGTTCACCACATAACTGGGGTGACTCAGATTCGAGGACATTCGTCCGATCCCGACCAAAACCGGGTCTGGGACTGCTGCGCCGAGCGATGAAGCGGCTGGCCGGACGAGAGCCCGGTCGACATCGCGGTTAAACTCGTGCACCGCGCGGTTTTGCGCCTCATGCGGATCATTAATTGTGGCGCCTGATGGTAAGGTAGCCGGGCCACAGGCCGACAGGGTTGCAAAAAGCGAAAGGGTAAGCCAGATAGGCGCGCGAAGTTTGTAAAAAAAGAGCAATTGACGACCTGCATAGGTTTATGTTCGCAACACGATCTCGTGCCGGTAGGGTTTGCAATAGGTTTTGATCCTAGGACCGGCGATATTGAACGTTTTAGAAGGTGCGCGCGACCCGAGAGTCAAGACTCTGGGCCGCGAGAAGCGACTATCCGACACGTAACCGGAATACTTTATGACTGCTGCGAAACCCTTACCTGGCCGAACTGATATTGATGAACTGGCTCAACAGCGGCGGGCCAATTCGGGGCTGTTGTGGTCGATTCTCTTGTTCAGCATGTTCACCAACCTGTTGATGCTGACCGGGCCGCTTTACATGCTTCAGGTCTATGATCGCGTGCTTGGGAGCCGATCAGAAGAGACATTGCTCGCCTTGTCGCTTCTGGTGACTTTTCTGTTCGTGATGATGGGTGTGTTGGACTACGTGCGCGGCCGGGTCGCGGCGCGGGTTGGTGCTCGGCTGCAGGATGGGCTCGATTCGCGGGTGTTCGGCGCGGCTTTGACCCGGGCGCGGCGTCAGGGCGGGCCACAAACTGGACTGCAAGATCTCGAAGCGGTGCAGCGGCTCCTGTCCACCCCGGCGTTTTTGGCCATCTTTGATATTCCCTGGACCCCGATCTTTCTTGCAGCGATTTTCATATTCCACCCATGGCTTGGATGGTTGGCCCTTGCTGGGGGCGCGTTGTTGATTGTGATCACCCTGGTCAACCAAGCCACAACGCGCGGGCCGCTCAAGGCGTCGGGGCAAGCGACAATGCGTGCCGATCGGATGGCTGGTCAATTGCAGTCCGAGGCGGAGTTGATACGCAGTCTGGGCATGCAAGGTGCGGCCTTCCGCCGGTGGCGCGGCCAGCGCGAGACAGCTTTGGGTGAGTCGATCCGATCAAGTGATCGGGTGGGTGGCTTCACAACTTTGACCAAGACACTACGGCTGTTTTTGCAATCGGCCATGTTGGGATTGGGGGCCTATCTGGTGTTGCAGGCTGAACTCACCGCCGGCGCGATGATTGCGGGCTCGATTCTTCTGGGCCGCGCTCTGGCCCCGATTGAGTTGGCGATTGGCCAATGGGCATTGATACAGCGGGCGCGGGAAGGATGGACCAATCTTAGGACGCTTTTGGCCGAAAGCCCGCCCGAGCCACAGCGTCTGCCTCTGCCGAGGCCCGAGGCGCGGCTTGATGTGCACCAGTTGGCTGTGGTGCCGCCAGGCGAGACTCAGGCAACGCTTAGAATGGTCAGCTTTCGGGTCGAGCCGGGCCAGGCCGTTGGCATTATCGGCCCGTCTGGTGCTGGTAAATCGACCCTGGCGAAAGCGCTTACGGGCGTCTGGACACCGGCCGCCGGGCAGATACGCCTCGATGGCGCGACGTTGGACCAGTATGATCCCGATGTCTTGGGATCTCTGGTTGGATATCTGCCACAGACCGTGACGCTCTTTGACGGCACGATCGCAGAAAACATCGCGCGGCTGTCGCCTAACCCGGATCCAGACGCCGTTGTCGCCGCCGCGCGGAAGGCTGCGGCGCATGAACTGATTTTGAATCAGCCCAAAGGCTATGACACCCAGGTGACGGCGGTCGGCTCGCGTCTCTCCGGTGGACAAATTCAACGGATTGGACTTGCGCGGGCGCTTTATGGTGACCCAGTGCTCCTCGTTTTGGACGAGCCGAACTCAAATCTCGACAACGACGGGAGCGAAGCGTTGAACCAAGCCATTCGCGAGATGAAATCCGATGGTCGGTCGGTTTTGATCATGGCGCATCGCCCGGCGGCGATCCGCGAATGCGATATGTTGTTGGTGTTGGATGGCGGGATGCCGAAGGCCTTCGGGCCGCGGGATGAGGTGCTGAAGAAAACGGTGCAGAACCACGCACAAGTCGCTGCTGGCGGCACCGCCGGAGGCGTAAGCTGATGGCAGAGACATCGCGCCCCGCATGGTCCGTTCGCGCCCCAATGATTTTGGGCCTTCTGTCGCTTGTGGTCTTGGTCGGCGGGTTTGGCACATGGGCAGTGACGTCGAATATCGCTGGCGCGATCATCGCGTCAGGGCAGATTGAGGTGGATCAGAACCGCCAAGCCATTCAACATCCCGAAGGTGGGGTTGTCGCCGAATTGGCGGTTGATGAAGGTCAACAGGTTGAAGAGGGTGAGATTCTGCTACGCCTCGACGCCTCCGATATCGCGTCGGGCTATGCGGTGGTGCGTGGTCAGTTGAACGAGGTGCGGGCCCGCCGCGCCCGCCTTGAGGCGGAGCGGGACGGCCTATCGGAGCTGCAGTTCGGCACTGACCTGCAGCAGACCGCTCTCAACGATCCGGAACTGGCCGATATTCTGAGCGGACAGTTGAACCTTTTCGCGGCACGGCGCGATACGCTGGACCGCGAGATTGATCAATTGACTCGACGCACAGAGCAGATCGCCAGCCAAATTGACGGCATGATCGCGCAGCGAACCGCACTGGAGCGGCAGCAGGACCTCGTGGGCGAAGAATTGGTCGCGCAACAAGACCTTCTGGAGCGAGGGCTCGCACAGGCCGCCCGCGTGCTGACCTTGCAGCGGGAGGAAGCCAACCTGCTCGGCAGTCTCGGCGAGATCGATGCGAGCGCTGCTCAGGCGGAGGGCCGCATCACAGAGATCGAGTTGTCGATTCTCCAGTTGGAAACACAGCGCCGCGAAGAGGCGATTGCCGAGTTGCGCGAGGTGCGCGTGCAAGAAGAAGAGCTTGCCGAGCGGGCCCGCGCCTTGGCCCGGCAGCTGGATCAGATGGATTTGCGCGCGCCGGTGGCGGGGATCGTTTACGGGATGACGGTCTTTGGGCCGCGTTCGGTTGTGCGTCCCGCGGACCCCGTGCTGTTTTTGGTGCCTCAGGACCGTCCATTGGTGATTTCCGCTCGGGTTGAGGCAATCCACGTAGATCAAGTCTTTGTCGGTCAAGAGGTGCTCTTGCGGTTCCCGGCCTTCGATATGCAGACCACGCCAGATCTCTATGGGCTGGTCACCCGTGTCTCGGCCGATGCTTTTGTGGATGAAGCCACAGGCGCGAGTTTCTACGAGACACAGATTGTGCTGGATGACGGTCAACTCGAGCTTCTCGGCGATGTCACGCTCTTGCCCGGCATGCCGGTGGAGGCGTTTATCCGCACGGATGATCGCACCCCGATTGCCTATTTGTTGCGCCCATTGACCGACTATTTCAACCGCGCCTTCCGCGAAAGCTGATCGGGGTCTTTCCACTGCCTCCACAGGTCGGTAGCGTGCGCGCGAATATGTCCTACAGGAGAGAGTCGATGAGCAATGGGTTCGAAGCAAAACTGGCGGAACTGGGTGTGACCTTGCCCGACGCCCCTGCACCTGCGGCCAATTATGTGCCGTTTGTGGTCGTCGGCGATCTCGCCTTTGTATCGGGTCAGATTTCAATGAATGAAGATGGGTTGATCACCGGGAAAGTTGGGGTAGACCTCACCACCGAAGAGGGCGCGGCAGCGGCGAAAACCTGTGCGATCAGCCTTTTGGCGCAGGCCAAAGCCGCCTGTGGTGGAGATTTGGAGCGCTTGGTGCGGGTCGTGAAATTGACCGGCTTCGTCAATTCTGGCCCCGACTACACGGAGCAGCCAAAGGTGGTGAACGGTGCTTCTGATTTCCTCGTCGAAGCCCTCGGTGACGCGGGTCGGCACAGCCGCTCGGCGGTGAGCGCTGGCGCCTTGCCGCTTGGCGTGGCGGTGGAGATCGAGGGGATCTTTCAGATCAAGCCATGAGCCTGCCTGCTGTCTTCCTTGGGCCGCCGCTGGCCCATCGGGCGCTGCATGATGCGGCCCAAGGCGTGCCGGAAAACAGCGCTGAGGCCGTGCGCCGCGCGGTCGCGCGGGGGTATGGGATCGAGATCGATGTCCAGCCTTCTGCCGACGGTGTGGCGATGGTGTTTCATGACGAAACACTAGATCGACTGACCGAAACAACAGGGCCAATTCGGGACCGGACGGTAGCCGAATTGGCCGACCTCCGCTTGGTTGGCAGCGACGCGGGCGCACCGACGCTTACCGAAGTTTTGGGCATCGTCGCAGGCCGCGTGCCGCTTGTGGTTGAGATCAAGGACCAGTCGGGCGGGGTTGGAGCATCCGACGATGACACGCTGGAACGGGCGGTCGTCTCGGCCCTTGCCGGATATGACGGGCCGGTGGCTGTGATGTCTTTCAACCCTTTCATGGTTGCGCGTGTGGCCGAGCTTGCGCCGGACCTGCCGCGCGGTCTGGTCACGTCTGGCTATCGGTCGGAGGATTGGCCGGGGATGCCGCCGGATGTCGCGACGCATCTTCGTGAGATTCGCGATTTTGACCGTGTCGGCGCACAGTTCATCAGCCATGATCGAACTGATCTGCACAGCCCACATGTGGCGGCTCTAAAGGCACGGGATGTTCCGGTTCTGTGTTGGACGATCCGCTCCGCCGAGGCGGAGGCCCAAGCGCGCAAGATTGCCGATAATGTGACATTCGAAGGCTATCTGCCGCCGCTTGACGCGGTGTGATCCGGCCCCACTTGTTGAGCGTGCATCCCCAAAGGTGGCCTCATGCGCGATGACGTGCAAATCGAAGTAACCGCATTGGACGGCCTGCGCGGGGTAGACCCTGGCGTGTGGGATGCGTGTGCTTGCCCGGAAGCCGCCGATGGCGGCGCGCCGTTTGACCCGTTCACGACCTATCGGTTTCTCTCGGCCTTGGAAGAGAGCGGATCGGTGGGGCCAGGCTCAGGGTGGCAGCCGCGCTATTTGCTTGTGCGAGCTGGTGACGAGGTAGTCGCCGTCGCGCCGCTCTATGCCAAGGGGCATAGCCAGGGCGAGTATATCTTCGATCACAATTGGGCCCATGCGTATGAGCGGGCGGGCGGGCAGTATTACCCAAAACTACAGCTTGCGGTGCCGTTCACGCCGGCGACCGGGCGGCGGTTTTTGACCAAGCCGGGATGGGAGGGGATCGGGCGGTCGGCCTTGGTGCAAGCGGCGGTGCAAATCGCAGCAGAAAATCAGTTGAGTTCCGTCCATATCACTTTCTGCACCGACGAAGAGGCCGCCGCCGGGGCGGAGATGGGGCTCTTGCACCGGGTCAGCCAGCAATTCCATTGGACCAATCCGGGCTATGCGGATTTTGACGGATTCCTGGCCGGGCTCAGCTCTCGCAAGCGGAAAAACATCCGCAAAGAACGTGAGACGGCACAGAGTTTTGGCGGCGAGATTGTCTCGCTGAGCGGCGATCAGCTTCAGCCGGAGCATTGGGATGCATTTTGGGAGTTTTATCAGGACACCGGAGCGCGGAAATGGGGGCAACCCTATCTGAGCCGGGCGTTTTTTGACATCGCGCAAGAAACACTCCGCGATGATATGCTGTTGGTCCTGGCGATGCGAGATGGTGTGCCGGTCGCTGGTGCCCTGAATTTCATCGGGCGGGACGTGCTCTATGGCCGCTACTGGGGCTGCGTCGAACACCATGCCTGCCTGCATTTTGAACTGTGCTACTATCAGGCGATCGAAGCGGCGATTGCACGTGGGTTGAGCCGGGTCGAGGCCGGTGCTCAAGGGCAACATAAACTCGCGCGGGGCTATATGCCGGTGACGACTCATTCATTGCACTGGGTCGCAGATGAGGGGTTTAGGCGCGCGATCGAAGCCTATTTGGACGCGGAACGCGCAGCGGTTGATGACGAGATAGAGGTGCTGACGGCGTATGGCCCATTCAAAACGGCCCATGTGGAGGAACAGGAATGATCAAACCGGAAAAGTTGAGCCAGGAGCAGCGTGAGACTGCCTTGCCGGAACTGACCGGCCATGGCTGGCAGATGGTTGACGGGCGGGACGCGATTTCGAAGCGCTTCGAGTTTACCGATTTCAACGAGGCGTTTGGCTGGATGACTCGCGTGGCGATGATCGCGGAACATATGAACCATCATCCGGAATGGTCGAATGTCTATAAAACCGTCGACGTGACGCTGAGCACCCATGATGTGGGTGGCTTGAGCGCGCTAGACATCGCCATGGCCACGAAGATGGATCGCTTGGCGGGCTAGAGAGAGCGGAAAACACACGTTTTCCGGTCGTTTTCCTTGAAGGAAAACGGGGCGCGCAACACCATCTGTGCTGCCCGCCCCAAACCGTCTTAGATTTCGGCCAACATGGCTTCGCCGCCGGATGCCTCGCACACGCCGGGGTTTTCTTCGGCATGCAGCACTTTGACGACACCGTCTTCGACATACATCGCATAGCGCTTCGAGCGTTTGCTGAAGCCCACGGGCGGTGCGTCAAAATCCATGCCGATCGCAGTGGTCAACTCGCTGGCGGAATCGCCTAGGAGGGTGAGCCCCGCGCTGGTCGCTCCGGTGCTTTCGCCCCAAGCTTCCATCACAAACGGGTCATTCACCGAAACGCAGATGATCTCATCCACGCCTTTGGCGTCGAACTGATCCTTGGTGCGGATGAAGCTGGGCACATGGGCCATGGTGCAGGTGCCGGTGAAGGCGCCAGGCAGGCCAAAGAGGATCACTTTGCGCCCGGCCAGCTTGTCGGAGAGCGACACGGCCTCTGGCCCGTTTTCCCCAATCCGAAGCAGGTTTGCCTCTGGTAGTTTGTCGCCAACGGAAATTGTCATGTCGCGGTCTCCCTCGCTTGTGCTGTTCGCTCCCCCGCATATAGGGTGCGGCAGGTTTTGTGCCAGATGTAAAACGGGGAAACGGGCATGTCGCATATCGTCGTTGTCGGGGCCGGGCAGGCCGGGGCCGCCTTGGTGGCGAAGCTGAGGAGCGAAGGGTTTGGCGGGCAGATTACGCTGATTGGCGAGGAGCATGTGCCGCCCTATCAACGCCCGCCGCTCTCCAAGGCGTATCTGATGGGAGAGATGGCGCTAGAGCGACTCTATCTCAGGCCTGAGAGCTACTATGCCGAGAACGGGATTGATCTGCATCTCGATGAAACGGTGAACGCGATTGACCGGGCCGATAAGGTCGTGATCGCGGGTGGGCATCAGATCAAATACGATCAACTCGCGCTGACGACCGGGTCGGTGCCACGGCGGTTGCCGGGGTCGATTGGCGGCGAACTTAGGGGCGTTCATGTGGTGCGCACGCTGGCCGATGTCGATGCGATGGCGCCCGAGGCTTTAGCGGGCCGACGGGTGCTGATCGTCGGTGGCGGCTATATCGGGCTGGAGGCGGCTGCGGTTTGCGCCAAACGGGGCATGCAGGTCACGCTGATCGAGATGGCGGACCGGATTTTGCAGCGGGTCGCCTGCCCAGAGACGTCGGCGTATTTCCGGGATCTGCACCGGAGCCATGGCGTCGATATTCGCGAGGGTATCGGGTTGGCGCGGCTGACGGGCGAGGGGCAGGTCACCGGTGCCGTTCTCTCCGATGGCGCAGAGCTGCCCTTCGACATGGTCATCGTCGGGATCGGGATCAGCCCGGCAACCAGCTTGGCTGAAGCGGCCGGATTGGAGATCGACAACGGGATCAGGGTGAATGCTCTGGGCCAGACCTCGGACCCGTCCATTTGGTCTGCGGGCGATTGTGCCTCGTTCCCATTTCGGGGCAATCGCATCCGCCTCGAAAGTGTGCAGAACGCGATTGACCAGGCGGAACTCGTGGCGCGCAACATGATGGGCGCGGGCGAGGCGTATGATCCGCATCCCTGGTTCTGGTCAGATCAGTATGACGTGAAGCTGCAAATCGCAGGACTGAACACCGGCTATGATCGGGTTGTTGTGCGGGGCGCAGTGCCCGCGGTGTCGCATTGGTATTACGCGGGTGACAGGTTGCTTGCCGTGGACGCGATGAATGACCCCCGCGCTTACATGGTTGGTAAGCGCTTGCTGGAAGCGGGAAAATCGCCAGCGGCGGACGTGATCGCGGATACCGAGACCGATCTGAAAACCCTGCTCCGCGCATGAGGATCATCGCCGGGGCGCATCGGGGGAAACGGCTGGCCTCGGTTGGCAAAGGGGATGCGGGCGCGCATCTCAGGCCGACCTCGGACCGGGTGCGCGAGAGCCTGTTCAACCTATTGCTGAATGGCGGCTATGGCGACGCGATCACAGACGCGCGGGTCTTGGACCTGTTCGCAGGTACGGGAGCCTTGGGGTTGGAGGCGCTGTCGCGCGGAGCCTCGCATGTGACATTCATTGATGACGGCATGAAAGCGCGGGCGTTGCTTCGGGAGAATATCGGGCTCTGCGCAGCCCAGGGCGTGACAAAGGTGTTTCGCCGCGATGCGACCCGGCTTGGGGAGGTGCAGGGCAAGCCCTTCGATTTGGTCTTTCTCGACCCGCCCTATGGAAAGGGCCTCGGTGAAAAGGCGCTGGCCTCTGCGCAAAGCGGCGGTTGGTTGGCACCGGACTCGCTGATCATCTGGGAAGAAAACACCCCCCCGGTTCTGCCGGAAGGGTGTGACTTGCTTGATCAGCGGCGCTACGGCGATACGCTGATCACTTTGGCACGGGCTATTGGCTAAGCCCGGTTGATGCGCCGTCCATTTCGGCCTCCATCAGCCGCCGGACATCCGCGACCAAGGCGGCCCCATCGAGGCCTTTCCCATCGGCCTCTTCGATCCAGGCGGCTGTGACGGTCTCACCCAGAGCGCTGATCTGTGCGGTCACGTCTTCCGACATCTCGGCGATCTCGTTGCCTGCCGCCGCCATCGCGTCGCGTCCGCGCAGATCACCTTCGTCATGCGCGCGACCTGCCCAAGCCGACGCCATCAGTCCAGAATTGGCGTCGATCACTGCGCGTAGATCGTCTGGCAGCCCCTCATAGACTTCCCGGTTCATCGCCCAGATGAAATAGAGGTTATACATCGAGCGGTCACCGGCGACATCCGTATGGCTGCTGGTCAACTCGTCGAGCCGGAGGGAGGGTGCCATCTCCCAGGTGATCACGCCGCCATCAACCACACCGCGTGACAGCGCTTCGGGGAAAGCGGGCACAGGCATACCGACCGGTGTCGCGCCAAGCTGTTCCAAGAGAAGCGTCGCTGGACGTGACGGGCCGCGCAGCGAGATGCCATCGAAGTCGTCAACTTCGTCAATCGCCTCCCCGCTCAGATGCACGATGCCGGGCCCGTGCATATGGGCGGCAATCACATGCACATCGGCAAAGTCATCCATCAGATGCTCTTGCGTGAAATGCCAGGCCGCACGGCTCGCCGCCTCGGCGTTTTTTGGCGTCATAAAGGGCAATTCCAGCGCTTCGGCTTCGGGGAAACGCCCGGGTTGATAGCCCGGGATCACCCATCCGCCGTCAATTGCGCCGTCGCGGATCAGGTCATATTGGCTCTGCGCCGAGCCACCGAGCTGCATGAAAGGGTAAAGCTCGACTCGTATGCGGCCCTCGGATTGCTCTTCGATTGCTTCGGCCCAAGGCTGCATAAACCCGACGGGATTGGCCGAGAGCGGCGAGACGAAATGCTGAAACCTGAGGGTTACCTCTTGGGCTGACAGCGCCGAGGCTGCGGTAAGGGTGGTGGCGGCAAGTGCTAGGGACTTAACGAACGACATGTCGCGCCCTCCTTTTGATAGAGTCCTGACGCGCCGATTGCTTTCACAGCGGCCCAAGATAGGTAAGTGCTATCAATGATATCGCAACTCATTCGCAAGAGCGAATGGTCGCACCCGCGTCTTGTGAACCCCAACACAATATGGGACAGTCTGAAAAAATCGAGCGTTTCACATAACCTAACAGGCCCCAGCACTGCCATGCAGGACCCCGAGAGACTTCTGTCTTCCGTCTTCGGCTTTGAAAGCTTCCGCCCCGGGCAGGAAGAGATCGTGAAGGCCGTTGCGGCCGGGCGAAACACCCTTGCCATCATGCCGACCGGCGGCGGGAAATCCCTGTGTTTCCAGCTCCCCGCGCTCATGCAAGATGGCGTGACCGTGGTGATCTCGCCGCTGATTGCCCTGATGCGAGATCAGGTGCGGGCTTTGCGGGCGGTTGGTGTTGAGGCGGGCGCGCTGACCTCTGGCAACACGCCGGATGAAACCGATGCCGTATGGGATGGGTTGGAGGCGGGCACGCTGAAGCTGCTCTATATCGCGCCAGAGCGGTTGGCGGCGTCGGGCACCGAGCGGATGCTGAAACGCGTTGGCGTTGCGATGATCGCGGTGGACGAGGCGCATTGTGTCAGCCAGTGGGGTCATGATTTTCGCCCCGATTATCTGCGCATCGGCGCTTTGCGGAAATTGCTCAATGTTCCGCTGGCGGCTTTCACCGCGACGGCGGATGCCGAGACACGTGCCGAGATTGTCGAGCGGTTGTTTGATGGCACTGCGCCGGACACCTTCCTGCGTGGCTTTGACAGGCCCAATCTCGCGCTGGCCTTCGAGGTCAAGAACAACCCGCGCCGTCAGATTCTCAGCTTTGCCGCGGCCCGGAAGGGACAATCTGGGATCGTCTATTGTGGCACCCGCGCGAAGACCGAGACGCTTGCCAAAGCGCTCCGCGAGGAAGGGCATACAGCTTGCCATTATCATGCCGGGATGGACGCCGAGGACCGCCGCATCGTCGAGACGCGATTTTCGCGCGAAGACGGGTTGATTGTGGTCGCCACAATCGCCTTCGGCATGGGCGTGGATAAACCGGATATTCGGTGGGTTGCCCATGCGGATTTGCCGAAATCCATCGAAGGCTATTATCAAGAAATTGGACGCGCGGGGCGCGATGGGGCACCAGCCGATACGCTCACGCTGTTTGGCCCGGATGATATCCGGTTTCGCCGGCAACAGATCGATGAAGGTCTCGCTCCTTCGGAACGGAAATCGGCGGATCATGGGCGGTTGAACGCGCTTTTGGGGCTGGCCGAGGCGCTTGGGTGTCGCCGTCAGGTCTTGCTCGGGTATTTTGGCGAAGATGCGGACCCTTGTGGCAATTGCGATCTCTGTGCGATGCCGCCTGAAACCTTCGATGGCACGCAACCGGTGCGCAAAGCGCTCTCTGCGATCCTGCGCACGGGCGAGCATTTCGGCGCAGGCCATCTGATCGACATTTTGATGGGCCATGAAACGGACAAGATCCGTCAACGTGGGCACGATCAACTGCCCACATTCGGCGTCGGGACCGAGTTCGACAAACGCGGCTGGCAGGCGGTTTTTCGGCAGATGGCGGCGCATGATCTGGTGCGGCCCGACCCGGAGCGGTTTGGTGCGCTGCGGATGACGCAAGCCGCGCGCCCGATTTTGAAAGACGAGGCGTCGATCATGTTGCGAAAAGACAGTATCGCCAAAGCGCCGCGACGCCCTGCGGTTAAGACGCTGGTGAGTGAGGAAGATGCGCCGCTGCTCTCGGCGCTCAAGGCCAAACGCCGCGCCTTGGCAGAGGAGGCGCGCGTGCCGGCCTATGTGGTGTTCACCGACCGCACCTTGATCGAGATGGCCGAGACCCGACCGCAGACGCTGGACGAGATGGCCCGGATCAGCGGCGTGGGCGCGAAGAAGCTGGAGAGTTTTGGCGCGGCCTTTCTGGCCGTCATAACTGGCGAGACGCCCGCACCGGCGCATCCGGCGCGGCGGAAATTGGCGGGGCGTGAGGCCGGCGCACTTTATGACCAGCTCTTGGCCGTGCAGACGGGTCTCACCCGCGGACCGGAGGGGGCCGATAAGCCGATGAGCTGTTCCTCATCGCAATTGGCAAAGGTGGCGGAGGTCAGGCCAGACGACCTCAGTGCGCTGACACGCCTTTTGGGCGACCGTCATGCGGAGCGATTTGGCGCGGCCTTTCTGGAGGTGTTGCGAGAGGCGAGCTAGACGCCCAGAACGAAGGCACTGGCGAAGAAGACCGTGCCCAGAAGAGGTTGATCAATCGCCAAATAGAGAACGAAACTTGGTTCAAGGAACCAGGGAGAATAGTCGGTCACCATGACGCCCTCGCGGTAGACAAAACTTGGGTGACTTTGACACATCTCCCCCTAGATTTCACCATGGCTCTGATAAGTAGGACACGCTTATGCTCACTGTGATTTCTCCCGCCAAACGCCTGGATTGGAATGCGCGCGATGTCGAGGTGACGACACCGGTGTTTCAATCCGATGCCGACCATCTGGCGAGCGTGGCGCGTGAGCTGAGCGTGCCGGACCTACGCAAGCTGATGGCGATTTCCGAAGACCTGGGCAAGCTGAACCATGAGCGGTTTCAACGTTTCGCTGAGGAGAAAGACGACACGCGTCCCGCGGCGCTCGCTTTCGCCGGTGACACCTATGCCGGGCTTGAGGCGGGGAGCCTCGATGCGGAAGATTTGCGTTTCGCGCAAGATCGGCTGCGCATTCTTTCGGGTCTTTATGGCTTGCTTCGCCCGCTGGATGCGATCCAGGCCTATCGTTTGGAGATGGGCAGCCGGTTGAAGACCGAAAAAGGGCCGTCGCTTTATGCCTATTGGGGGGATCGTTTGGCGCAGGCTTTAAACGATGAGGCGAAGATGTTGGGCGCGGACACGCTGATCAACTGCGCCTCGGTCGAGTATTTTTCTGCCGTGGACCCGAAAGCGCTGAAGCTGCGCGTGATCACGCCAAACTTCCTTGAAGATCGCCCCGGCGGCCCGAAAATCGTCAGTTTCTTTGCGAAAAAGGCACGGGGCGCGATGGTGCGGTTCATCATCGAAAACCGACTCACCTCGCCCGATCATTTGAGCGATTTCAGCCTCGGCGGCTATCGCTATGCCGCCGATCTCAGCACGCCGGAGAAACCGGCCTTTCTGCGCGCCGAGGCTGTCGCGGCCTGAGGGCGTTAATGGTCGGGGTGAGACTTGGCAAAGGCCTCTTTCTGCTCTGACGTCGCTTCGGTTTGATAGGCCGCCTTCCACTCGGCATATGGCATGCCATAAACCACCTCGCGCGCGGCCTCTTTGTCGATCTCAAGACCCTTTTCGGCGGCGGCTTCGCCATACCAGCGGCTCAAACAATTCCGGCAGAAGCCTGAGAGGTTCATCAAGTCGATATTCTGCACATCCTTGCGTTCATCGAGATGTTGCAGAAGGCGGCGGAAGGTGGCGGCCTCAAGCTCGATCCGGGTTTGGTCATCCATCATACATCCTCCATTTGATCTCATACCTGTGCAATGCGCAGTGCGGCGTCAAGAAGTGGGGCCAGGCGATGGCCCCAAGCCGCTTGATCGGCCTCTGTTTCAATCAGGTCGTTGCGCACTTCAATCAACACATGCGGCCGGTGCGGGCCGACACCATGGCGATCCATGCTGTCGCCCGGTAAATGCCCGGAATAGGGTTCATTATCGCCGACGCAGAGGTCTGGCTCCGCGTTCAACCGTGCCACCAAAGGTAACGCCAAACGCGTGTCACCCGCATAAAGCACGCCGACATGCCAGGGACGCGGCGGGCGACCGACAAATTGTTTGGTGAAGGAGTGCACCGCCAAGACGACAGGGTCCGGGCGGGCTTGGATAAGCCGGTCAAGCGCGGTGTGATAAGGGCGGTGGAGGCGGTTTAGCCGACGTTCGACCTCAGCCGTATCGGCGTGGCGATTGGCCGGGATGATTGTGCCGTCATAGATTTTCATCAAGAGCGTGGGATCATCCTCGCCTCGGTTCGGGTCGATCACAAGGCGCGAAAAATCCGACGCGATCATCGGTGAGTCCAAGGCCTCCGCCAAGAACCGCGCCACCCCAAGCGCCCCAACATCATAGGCGATATGGCGATTCATATCCGCTTCTGGCAGCCCCAAGTCGCCCCCATTCACGTCGGGTGGAATGCGATTTGACGCATGATCGCAGGTGATCACCCACCGGCCTGGTCGGGCCTCCCCCTCGATGTGAAATGGCGCGGTCATCTCGCTATCAGTCTTGCTTGTTGAGCTATCTGTCTGCGTTGGCAGCGCGATGTGGCGGCTCTGTCGCAGAATGCTGACCCTGATGTGGTTTCGCCCGGGGGTCAACCCGCCCGTGATCGCGAGAGAGTGATGTGGCTCTGATTACCTAACCCATCGCATTGGTTTGCGAGACTGCCCATCTGCCCCATACTGTAATGGGAGGGTGATGAATGCAGCGGATGGATGGGTTTACAACGGGATTCAACGTCCTTGCTTCGGCAGAGCGTGCGTTGCGGTTCGGATCAAGGCTGCCGCTTTCAGGCCGCGCGAAATGAGCGCCCGGATCGGCTTTGGCGGCGGCTGTCACTGGTGCACCGAAGCGGTGTTTCAAGCTCTGCGCGGTGTCGCGGATGTTCGGCAAGGGTTCATTGCATCGCTGGCACCGGATGACGGGTTTTCCGAAGCCGTTATCGTCACGTTCGACCCGGCTGCTGTTTCTCTTGAGACGCTGATATCGGCTCATTTGATCACCCATGCCAGTGAAGCCGATCACAAAATGCGAGGAAAATACCGCAGTGCGATCTACACATTCGACCCAAACCAGTTCGAGCAGGCCAAGGCGATCTTGGCGCGCCTTGCCGCAGACACAGGCGCGGCATTTGTCACCTGTGTGCTGCCCCATCGCGCCTTCAAAGAGTCCGACGCGCGGTCTCACGATTATTACCAACGCGATCCGACGCGCCCATTCTGCCAAACCTATATCGACCCAAAGCTGGCCAAGCTCCGTCGCGTAATGGCGGTGGCGATGAAAGAACAATCGTGATCGGTCTTTCGATGCTTCTCCTTCTGACGGTCTTTGCTAGCTGTTCTTTGGTGAGCAGGGCGATCGGGTGGGATGCCGCACATCCTTTGGTGAAACGCATCTGACATCAGAGCACCGCGCAAGGCACCGGCGGCTTGCCGGAGCGTTTTTTCAGGTCCAGGCAGTGCCTGTTTCAGAACAAATCGATAAGCTCGTCTTTCCGAGGTATCGGGGATATCGCGCCATATCCGCTCACAGTTCGGGCCGCCACGAGTGCGGCGCGCCGGGCGGCTACTTCCGCGCTGCCGGTTTCTAGGAAATAGGCGAGGAAGGCGCCCGCAAAACTGTCCCCCGCCCCCGTAGAATCGATCGGTGACGAGGGGCCGGGCGCGATGCAGATGGACCCACCCCCTTCCTCCAAGATCGCACCAGAGGCGCCGCGTTTCAGGAGGACGATCTTTGCCCCCTGTGCCCGGAAATACGCGACTAATGCCTCCGGATCTTGCAGGCCCGTCAAAAGCTCGGCTTCGTCATCGCTTGGCATGACAATATCGGCAAGCGGCAAGAAGGCGTCGATCGCCGCCCGTGCGTCATCGAGAGACCAGAGGTTCAATCGAAGGTTTGTGTCATAAGAAACAAGCGTGTCATGTGCGCGGGCAATCTCGGCTGCGCGGGTCACTGCGGCGCGCATGTTCGGGCTGATCGCCTGGCTCAGCGCGGTGACATGTAAGATCTTCGCCTCGGCTATCGCCGCTTCGGGAAGATCATCTGGTCCATAAAGGCTCGCGGCTGACCCCCGGCGGGCGTACCAAAACTGTCGCCCGGAGGCGTGTGGCCGCACGAAATAAACACCTGTTGGCGCGTCTGGATGGATGGTTACATGGCGGTCATCAATCCCTTCATCCGCCCATAGCTTGCGCAGGCCCTGACCAAACGGATCATCGCCGACCGCACTCAAATACCCGACAGACGCGCCTTGGCGCGCAGCGGCGACGAGCGCATTCGATGTGTCACCCCCAAATCCCTGCCGGTAAAGTGGTGACACATCTTGGTCGGAGGGTTGCGCCACAAATTCAGCAAGGGGTTCGCCGAGCGCAAGAATGTCTACGGGCACCTAAGTCTCCTCCGGCTTTGTGTTTTACCTTTGGGGCCGAACACATCACGTTACGCTGTTGCATGACGTCACTGTCAGTCCGGCCCGACGTCTCGATAACAACACGGATCGTGGCTGTCGGCCATACGCCCATCGTTGGCATAAGAAGGCGTCAGGTTGGCGACTGAAATGAAGCGGCGCGCCAAGCCGTCTAGGCGCACTCGCTGGTTGCTGGTGATGGTTGAACTGCTTGACCGATTCCTGTCGCGCGAGTTGCTCAATTGTCTCTGATCTTTGGCGCCGGCCCCAAAGAGTCGCGCAGACGCAACTCCACATTCAGCTCGCGCGATTCGATTTGCCGTCCAGTCTGTACCGCATCAATCAGCGCCCGCGCCGCCTGCCGACCCATTTCGCGATGTGGGACATGAACAGTCGTCAGTTTCGGATAAGCGACCTGCGCCAGTTCGATGTCATCGAAGCCGACAATCGAAACGTCGCCCGGCACGTCAAACCCCATTTCGCGTGCCTGGCCAAGGGCGCCCACGGCCAAAACATCGTTGCCGCAAAACACAACAGTCGGTTGGGCCCGTGCCTTCATCAGCGTTTCAAAGGCGATGGCACCGGTTTCAATGCCATATTGCGTTTCGATCACGGCGAGATCGCTCTTATTCAAACCGGCCTCGCGGAGCGCTTCGCAGATGCCCTCCAACCGCGCTGCGGCCCGGTCATTTGAACTGACATCGGCGGAGATCAACGCCAGTCTCCGGTGACCGAGCCGCAAGACTTCCCGGGCCATCTCTCGCATGGCCAACCGGTTGTCAAAGCCGATCGACGGGCGCGATTGAGTGCGATCGAACGCCCAAGTGACGAGCGCTGGAATGTTCTGGGCCTCCAATAGCTTATAGACAGCCGGGTCCCGCTCATGCCCGATCAGCAGCAGGGCGTCGGCCCCCCGCGCCACCAAAGATCTGATCTGCTGTTCCTCTAGATCGGGCCTGTAGGAAGAACTTGCCACCAAGAGAGTATAGCCATGGGCGTCCAGCTCCTCCTGGAAGGCCTGAATGCCGCGTGCAAAGATCGCGTTCTCCATCGTCGGGATAATCGCGCCAATCGTGTTGGTCCGCTGTGACGCCATGGCGCGCGCGCCGAAATTGGGCGTGTAGCCAAGCTCCTCGATTGCCGCCATGACTTTTTCGCGCGTTTTTTCTGACACCTGCTTGGGGAAATTCAGGCAGCGCGAAACGGTCGCTGTCGAAAATCCCGACTGTTTGGCGACATCGTGAAGGGTTGGCGATGGTCGGCTGTCTTTCATCTGTCTTCCGGTGTGTTCGTGGCTCCTCGACTACACGAAAAAAAATCGCGCGCCTATCATCGTTGCTTGAACCGTCGAATGTAAAGGCTTGCATTTCATGCATGTAAAGGCTTACATCATCACATTGGAACCGTATGTCGGGAGGGGCAGACGAACGATGGCACTCATTGGATCGGTGATTTTACTCGCTGTTTTCGTTCTGAACGTCGCGTTGGGCGCAACGTCCAACAGCGCGTTTCTGGGCGATGTTGGCGAGATGCTTTTGTTGCTGTCCGCCTCAATTCTCTTCGTCATCGCGATTCTGAAAAAAGAAGCCGACGCAAAGAAATAGGCGGCACCACAACGTCCAGGGAGGACACGACATTGGATAATGATACTCAGGAGTTGAAGTCGGCAGAGCGCCGAAACTTTCTTAAGCTCGCGGGAAGCGGCAGCTTTACCGCCGCCATGGTCGCGGGGGCCGCCGGAACGTTGTGGTCAAACGAGGCGGCCGCGCAAACGCAGCAGGAAGAAAACGCGCGCGAAGCCGCCGCGGATCACATCATGACGCTGGCGACGGCCTATGTTCTTGGCGCGTCGCGCAGCTATCCGATCATGCAGCTGGATTTGAAAGAGAACATCCAGAACATGACCGACGGCAAGGTTTATGTCCGTCTGGCCCCGGGCGGTCAGCTTGGCGCGGGTGGGGCCCTGGCGCAAGCGGTGCAGTCGGGCACAATCCAGTGCGCGCAGCATTCACTGTCGAACTTCGCGCCCTTTGCGTCGGTCGTCGATCTGATCAATCTGCCCTATTTCTGCGGTTCCAATCAGCGGTTTACCAATCTGACCTCGTCAGAGGCCTGGAAGCAGGAGGTCGACCCGCGGATTGCCGACTCCGGCTTCAAAGCGCTGTTCTATATCGTCATTGATCCGCGGGTTGTGGCCGTGCGCCAGGGTGGCAATGCGATCATCACGCCTGCCGACATGTCGGGTGTGAAATTCCGCGTGCCGGGCTCGGCAATGTTGCAGCAGTATTACCGGATGGTTGGGGCCAACCCGACGCCAGTGGCCTGGGGCGAGACTCCCTCTGCGATCCGGCAGGGCGTGGCCGACGCGCTCGACCCCTCGGTCGGAGCGCTGCATGTCTTTGGCTTCGGTGAGATTCTCAGCCATGTGACCTTCACCCAGGCCGTGCCAGACAGTCAGGTCTACTCGGTCAATCTGGAGTGGTTCAATTCGCTGCCGATGGACGTGCAGGAAGGCATCGAATTCGCGGGTGAGATCACTCTGGCGCAGAACCTGGCCAAAGTGCCCGCCGCGCGTGGCTATGCGATGTCTGAACTGACCGCGAACGGGGTCGAGTTCCATTCGCTCAGCGATGATCAGCTTGCGGAATGGCAGGCCGCTGGTGGCTATCAACTCAGCGATTGGGATGAGTTCAAGACCGATCTCGCGGGGTCGATGGACACCTTCGCGCGTCTTGAAGAAGCCGCTGGCACGATGGGCCGCTACTACGTCCACGACGCCTGAGTTTGATCACACCGGCGCCGTCCTTTGGCGGCGCCGGACACCGCCTGCCATGCAGCAGACAGCGTGCAACCGCTGCGGAGAGCCGGTGACAGCGCCGGGCGCCCGTGGGGAGGGATATCATGTCGAAATTCTACCAAAACCTGGATCGGAATGCGGAGCGCTGGCTGCTGCTTGTGTTCTACGTGATGTTGGTCGGGACGATGTTCATCGAAGTCGTCCGGCGCGAGGTGTTTTCCTATTCCTCGATCTGGGGCGAAGAGATCGTCCGCTACTCCTTCATCTATCTCGCCTGGATCGGGGCCGCCTCGGCAGTGAAAGAGCGGGGCCATATTCGCATCGACGTGATCATGAATTACGTCCCGCAGACCCCCAAAGCGCTGCTCTATATCTTTGGCGATATCGTGATGTTCGTGGTGGCGATCATCGCGCTCTACTGGTCGTGGGAGGCGGTCCATGTCTCTTGGACCTTCGGCTCGGTCACGCATGGCTTGCGGATCAGCCAGGTGTTTTTCCTTTTTGCCGTCCCGTTTGGCTTCGCCCTGGTTCTGTTTCGGCTGGTCCAGTCTTTCCTCCGCGATGTCTCCGACCTTCGTAACGGGCGCCCCGTTTACGAAGGCGACAAGCTCTTCGACTGAGGGGGCCAGATCATGCTTTGGCAACAACTCCAGAACCAGACAGTCGTGCTTGGGTGGGATTTCTACATTCCGATCATCGCGTTCGTGATCCTCGTGGCACTTGCGGTGCCGGTCTGGGCCGCCATCGGTTCAGCCGCGATCTTGATGCTGATGCTGTCGGGCGCCTTGCCGCTTTCGCTTGTGGGCGAGAGCCTGTTTCACGGCATTGACCACTTCGCCCTGACCGCCGTGCCCTTGTTCATCTTGACCGGGGACGTGTTGGTTCGAACCGGTCTCAGCAAGAAATTCCTCGACGTGGCCGAAGCGATCACCTGTTGGGCCAAGGGCGGCTTTGGCTCGGCCACGGTGCTGGTCTGCGGCATGTTCGCCGCCATCTCGGGCTCCGATGCGGCGGGGGCGGCCGCCGTTGGCCGGATGACCATCGACCGGCTGGTCGAGAGTGGCTATCCGCGCCCCTATGCCTGCGCCCTGGTCGCGGCGGGGGCCTGTACCGGCATCCTGATCCCGCCCTCGATCGCCTATATCATCATCGGCCTGGTTCTGGGTGTGAATGTCTCGATCCTGTTCCTGGCCGCAGTCATTCCCGGCCTTCTGGTGCTTGTCGCGATCTTGATCACCAACACCATCGTCAACCGCCGCCACGCTTATGAAGGTGGCGGGCTGATGACCGTTGGCGAGTGGGGCGCGAACCTGTGGAAGACAATCCGCTCCGGCTGGTACGCGTTTCTGGTGCCCGGCATCATCTTTTACGGCATCTTCTCGGGCCGTTTGACGCCGACCGAGGCGGGGGCGGTGGCGGTCGTTGTCACCATCATTATCGGCTTCATCATCGGCACGCTGAAACTCTCAGATTTTCCGGCGATGCTGGTTAGCTCGGCCAAGGTGAATGGGGTGATCCTGCCGATCATCGCGTTTTCCCTGCCGCTGGCCCAGGCGCTGGCGATCTTGGGCGTGCCGCAAGGCTTCGTCGCGGCGGCAACATCGGTGAGCGAAGATCCGAGGGTCCTGATCCTGATGATGATCTTGATCTTGATCGCCGCAGGCTGCGTCATGGAAACCACACCGAACATCGTGATCCTCGCGCCGATCTTGTTCCCATTGGCTCAGAACATCGGCATGAACGAGATTCAGTTCTGCGTGATGATGATCACCGCGCTTGGGGTGGGCTTCATCACACCGCCACTTGGACTGAACCTCTTCGTTGTGTCCGGGATAACCGGCGAATCCATCCTCAAAATCGCGGCGAGGGCTGTTCCGTTCGTCTTCTTCATGCTGATCGTGACATTGATGATCGCCTATATCCCAGCCATCTCCACCTCCCTCCTTCCAGAGATCTACCGATAGGACCGCCTAAAGATGACAAGAGAGTACCTCAAGAAAGCGCCCCTCACCTCGAAATCGGATGCCTCGGATGTGCATGCAACGGTGCGTGACATCCTTGCCGATATCGAAGCTGGCGGAGATGAGAAGGCGCGCGAGTATGCGGCGAAGTTCGACAAGTATGACGGCAATATCATCCTGACACCGGCGGAGATTGAGGCCGCCAGCGCGTTGGTTCCCGATAAGCTCAAGGCCGATATCCAGTTCGCTCATGATAATGTGCGCCGCTTTGCGGAGGCGCAAAAGGCGACGGTTAGCGATCTGGAGTTGGAAGTGGTGCCAGGCCTGATTGCAGGGCAGAAGGCGATCCCGGTGAATGCGGCCGGCTGTTACGTGCCCGGCGGGCGCTATAGCCATATCGCGAGCGCGATTATGACGGTCACGACCGCGAAGGTTGCGGGATGTAAGCACATCATGGCGACATCTCCGCCGCGCCCGGGCGTCGGTGTGGCCCCGGCCATTGTCTATGCGGCCCATATTTGCGGCGCAGACACGATCATGGCCTTGGGCGGCGTTCAAGGCGTCGCGGCGATGACCTACGGGCTGTTCGGATTGCCAGAAGCCAACATCCTCGTGGGCCCCGGCAACCAGTTCGTGGCCGAGGCCAAGCGTATCCTCTTCGGGCGCGTCGGCATCGATATGATCGCCGGACCGACCGACAGCCTGATCCTCGCCGATCGCACCGCCGATCCGCATATCGTGGCCACCGATTTGGTGAGCCAGGCCGAGCATGGCTACAACTCGCCAGTTTGGCTGGTGACCGATGACCGGGCCTTGGCCGAAGACGTGATGGCCCGGATCCCGGCTCTGATCGACGATCTGCCTGAGGTGAACCGCGAAAACGCGACCGCCGCGTGGCGCGATTATGCCGAGGTGATCCTCTGCGCCGATCGCGAAGATATGGCCGCCTGTTCCGACGCATACGCGCCTGAACATCTGACCGTGCAGGCGGAAGATCTGGAGTGGTGGAAGAACCGGCTGAGCTGCTATGGTTCGCTGTTTCTGGGCGAGGAAACAACCGTTGCCTATGGAGATAAGGCCAGCGGCACGAACCATGTTCTGCCCACATCGGGGGCGGCGTCTTATACCGGCGGCCTGTCGGTCCATAAGTATATGAAGATCGTCACCTGGCAGCAGGCGACCCGTGAAGGCGCCAAAGACGTGGCCGAAGCGACGGCGCGCATCTCTCGTTTGGAAGGGATGGAAGGCCATGCACGGGCTGCCGACGCACGTCTGGCCAAGTACTTCCCCGACGAGCAGTTTGATCTCACTGCCGATGGCTGACCCAAGCGGCATGTTTGATCTGGCAGGCCGGGTGGCCTGTGTCACCGGGGCCAGCTCTGGCCTCGGACGTCGCTCCGCGATGGCCCTGGCCGCTGCAGGGGCGCGCGTGGTCGGTGTCGCGCGGCGTTTCGACGCCTTGCGTGCCTGGGCCGAGGAAACTGGGGCTAATGCGGCGATTGTGGCGGCAGATCTATCCCAGAGGGACAGCCTCTCACAGATTGCGCAACAGGTTGCTGAGCCTTTTGGGCCCCCCGATATCGTGATCCATGCCGCGGGCATCAACACACGCGAACCGGCAGATGATGTGTCGCCAGAGGGGTGGGATGTCACCATGGCGCTTAATCTTGCCGCCCCCTTCTTCCTGACCCAAGCGCTTGTGCCCGCGATGAAGGCCAAAGGGTGGGGCAGGGTCGTCAATTTCGCCTCGCTGCAAACCACGCGCGCTTTCCCGGGCGGCATTGCCTATGGCACGTCGAAAGCCGGGATCGCTCAATTGACCCGGGCCATGGCCGAAGCGTGGTCGGGTGATGGAATCAACGCCAACGCCATCGGACCGGGCTTTTTTCCGACCGAACTGACCGGGCCAGTCTTCGCCGATGAGGAGCGCGCGGCGCGCAATGCGGCGCAAACCTGTATCGGGCGCAATGGCACGCTCGAAGACATCGACGGACCGCTCCTGTTCCTCTGCTCGGAGGCATCGGCCTATGTGACGGGTCAAGTTCTGATGGTTGACGGAGGGTACACCGCAAAATGAAGGCGCTGGTCTATGACGGTCCCGAAACGCTCGCGTTTCGCGATGTGCCAGACCCGGTGGCGGGGCGGGGCGAACAGCTGATCAAGATCCTGTCGGTCGGGATCTGCGGCTCCGACATGCATGCCTTTTTGGGCCATGACGAGCGCCGCCCCGCGCCGCTTATCTTAGGCCATGAGGCCGCGGGCATTGTGGTCGGAGGGCCGCGAGATGGCGAGCGCGTCGCACTGAACCCGCTCGTGACCTGTGGCACTTGTGCGGCCTGTATGAGCGGTCATGACAATCTCTGCGCCGCGCGCTCGATCATCTCGATGCCGCCCCGGGAAGGGGCCTTTGCGCAATATGTGGCCATGCGCGATGAGAACCTCGTGACTGTGCCGGACCATGTGAGGCTCGACATGGCCGCGCTTGCCGAACCCATCGCCTGCGGCTGGCACGCGGTTCGGTTGGCAAAACACGCTTCGGCGGGCGTGGCAGAAACCGCGCTGGTGATCGGTGGCGGTGCGATCGGATTGGGCGCGGCCCTGTCTCTGACGGCGCAAGGCGTGCCAGAAGTCACGGTCTTGGAGCCGAATGAGGCGCGGCGCGAGGTCCTGACCGGCCTCGGGAACCAAACGGCCTTGGCGCCCGATAAGCTGTCCAGCTGCGCCCAGTTCGATCTTGTTGTCGATGGGGTAGGGTATGCCGCCACCCGGGCGACCGCTTCGGCCCATGCCCGGCCCGGCGGCGTGATCGCCCATATTGGCCTGGGTGAAGCGACAGGCGGCCTCGATATCCGTCGCATGACGTTGCAAGAGATCACCTTTTTCGGCACCTATACCTATACGGCGCAGGATTTCCGCGAGACGGCGGCGGCCATCTTCGACGGACGCCTTGGGCCGCTTGACTGGACCGAGGCCCGGCCGCTGGCTGATGGCGCATCGGCCTTCGCTGATATCCGCGCCGGGCGCTCCGCCGCGCCGAAGATCGTTCTGAACCCCCATGCGTGAAGACGCATATTCCTTGGAAGGACCCCGCCATGTATGACCATATCATTGTTCCGATGGCGCTCGACCACGGGTTTGGCAAAACCGCCCTGGCCCTGGCGAACAAGCTCTTGAATGAGAACGGCAAAATCACCGCGCTCCATGTCTATGAAGCCCCGCAAGGGTCGGTCAGCGCTTACCTGGACGAAGAGGTTGTGCGCCAAGCCTTTGCCGCCACCAAAGCGAAGCTGAGCGAGCGTGTTGCCGGGCAGGCGAATGTGACACCCGTCGTCGAGAAGGGGCATAGCGGCCGCACCATCATTGATTATGCGACGGCTCAAGGGGCCGATTGCATCGTTATGGGGTCTCACAAACCCGGTCTGATCGACTATCTGCTCGGCTCCACCGCCGCGCGGGTTGTCCGTCACGCCCCATGTGCGGTGCATGTCCTGCGCGACGCCGAATAGCCCGCCGGAAACGTCACAGACCATCATCCGCAACCGGCAACCGGTTGCCAAATACAGGAGCCCTTCAGCCCGTGAGTATCTCAAAGAAGATTGTTGATGATTTCGTCGCCAATGACGTGTCCTTCATCACAACCGTGCCCTGCAAACAACTGGCCGGTGTGATTGATGAGGTCGACACCCGGCCCGAGATTTACCACATCCCGTCCAACAAAGAGGATGAGGGTATGGGTCTCTGCGCCGGGGCCTATATGGGCGGCAAACGCCCCGCCATCATCATGCAGAACACCGCCATTGGTGTGACGATCAACACGCTGGTGACGCTGACCCAATACTACCGGATGCCGCTGCCGATGCTGATCAGCTATCGCGGTGAGTTGCGCGAACCGGTGGCATGTCAGGTGGAAATGGCCGTGCACACCAAGGCGCTGCTGAACCAACTGCATATCCCGACCTATCATTTCCACACGGAAAGCGACGCTGACGAGCTCGACACGATCCTGAAATACACCTTCATGTGCAACAAACCTGTGGCGATCCTGACGGATGCGTCCTTCTGGGGAGGCTATGGCGACCAATGATCCGCTCCGAAATCCTGCGAGAGATCGCCCCGATCCTGCGTGACCAGCTTGTCGTCTGTAACATCGGCATCCCGTCGCAAGAGCTGCACGCCATCGATGACCAACCGACGAATTTCTACATGCTGGGCACGATGGGGCTTGCGTCTTCCATCGGGCTTGGCCTGGCGCTGGCGCAGCCCAAGCCGGTGATCGTGATCGACGGCGACGGCTCGATCCTGACGAATATGGGCACCTTGCCGACCATCGCGAACAACGTGGCCGACAATTTCATCCTGATGATCATCGATAACGGCTCCTATGGCTCAACTGGCGATCAGCCGACCTACACGGGCAAGAAAACCTCGCTCAGCAAAGTGGCGGAGGCCTGCGGCTGCGAGAATGTGATCGAATGCCAGGACAAAGACACCGGAGCGGTACTGCAAGAGGCCCTTGAGGGCGGAGAGATGCATATCATCGTGGTCAAATGTGACAGTGGCAACGCCAAGATGCCGGTGATTACGATGGACCCCGTCGTCATCCGCGACCGCTTCATGAATGCTGTCGCGAGCTAGAATGCGGCCGAGCATTCACTCTAGTGAAGACGTACGCCGTCTGGCGCGGCGGCGTCTGCCTTGGATGGTATTCGATTACATTGATGGCGCGGCCGGTCGGGAGACCGGCGCCGCGCGCAACCGGGCGGCTTTTGACGCGCTGACCCTTCGGCCTCGGATTTTGCGGGATGTCAGTGCGCGGGATATCTCGGCCTCGGTTTTTGGCAAAAAGACCAATGCCCCATTTGGGATCAGCCCGATGGGACTCTGCAATCTGTCCGGGCCGGGTGCGGATCTCATGCTGGCCCGTCTGGCCGCCCGTGAGAAGGTTCCACTTGGCGTGTCCACGGTTGCGTCAACCGCGATGGAGCCGCTGATCGAGGCGGCCGAGGGCAACGCGTGGTTCCAGCTCTATTTCACCGGTGACGGGACAGGCGCATTCAAACTCGTCGAGCGGGCCAAGACTGCAGGCTATGAAACGATCATCCTAACGGTCGATGTCCCCGAAGTCGGCCGCCGCCCGCGCGAGTTGCGCCACGGGTTCACCATGCCGTTCCGGATCGAGCCGAAACAGTTCTTCGATTTTGCGATGCATCCGCGATGGTCGCTGTCAACGCTGGTCAAAGGACGGCCGGAGATGGCCAATTTCCAAATGCCGGGCTACGATTTCGACCGAACCGAAAGCCGCGCGCGGGCGGATTGGGACACACTGGCAAAACTGCGCGATATGTGGCCGGGCCGCCTGGTCGTGAAAGGTGTGTTGGATACCGAAGACGCAGTCCTTCTGCGGCAAGCGGGCGTCGATGCCATACAGGTCTCAAGCCATGGGGCCCGGCAGCTCGAAAGTGCACCTGCGCCGATCAACATTCTTTCCGAGATCAGCTCCGCCGTTGGCAAAGAGATGCCGCTCTTCTTCGACACGGGCCTACGATCCGGTGAAGATGTGGTGAAAGCATACGCCAGCGGCGCGATGTTCACCTTTCTCGGGCGCGTCCTTCAATTCGCCATCGCAGCCGGCGGTGAAGAGGGGCTGCACCGGCTATGGGAGGTTCTTTGTGATGAGACGAGCATCACCCTTGCGCAAATTGGCGCGACCTCGTTGCGGCCAGATCAACTGGCGGACAGCATGGTCAACGATGCGGCGATTTGAGGCGCGTCTCAATCCAGCGACCAAACGCGCCGCCATGCGTTTCAACGAAGACCACCCGGATCACTTTGAGCCAGGCGAAAAATGCGTCGAAACGGTTCGGCAGGAGCACCCATATTCAGCACCTCGGCCTTGTCGCGGAGCCAGTCCGTGCGGGCGGCGCGCTGCTCGGGCCGCGCAGAACCTCGTATGCCTAAATCAAAACCATGGTGATGGCGGATGAGATCATGACCGTTCCGATTGCCACCTATATCGCGCCAGCATTCGCACGGCTATAATTCGCTCAAGCCGCAACCGCATTAGACACCGCCGGGGACGAAAGATGACCCCGACCCCATCGCCAGGTCCGACTCCGTTCTAAAGGTCGACTGCGCGACCTGGTTGAGCCGACCGCTTCAGATAGGCGGAGTTCACATAGTGACGGCATCGAAGCGAGATCAGAAACAGGCCCACACAGCCGAAGACCACGGCATCAAGAAGCGGCAGCTAGCAAAAAAGAATGTCGCCAACCGGATCACCCGGGCTGTAGATTTCATGAAGCACTGCCCTACCTCTGACCAATGAGCTTGGCCAGCCGCCCCCTCATAGAAGGCGATACCTTAGAGAGAGCTTTGATCCCGGTGCCAGACAACATCCCTATTTCATGCATCGCGCGAATGACCGAAAACATGACCCGAATGATCAAATGTCACGAGTCGCCAGAAATTAAAAGAAGTGGTGAGCCCTGCAGGATTCGAACCTGCGACCCACTGATTAAAAGTCAGTTGCTCTACCAACTGAGCTAAGGGCCCACTCGAGGACGTCTCAGTATAAATGCCTGCCGGAGGCGTCAAGCGGAAATCGGACCTGTGGGGATTTCATTGTGGTCGATGAGGCGCTATATGCCCGTCCCATGTCTGACACGGCTGCCCCTTCCGGCCTGCCCTTCATGAAAATGCATGGGCTCGGCAATGATTTCGTGGTGATCGACGCGCGGGTGGCCGTGGCGGAGATCACCGCGTCTTTGGCGCGCGCGTTGGCGGATCGGCATCGCGGGGTTGGGTTTGATCAACTGGCCGTCATCTCGCCCGATGATGAAGCCGATCTGGCATTGAGGTTTTTCAACGCCGATGGCTCCCCGTCTGCGGCTTGCGGCAATGCCACCCGCTGTATCGCGCGCCATGAGATGGATGTTTCGGGCAAAACCGAGATGACGCTGAAGACAGAGCGTGGCCTTCTGAAGGCCCGGGACATGGGCACCGGGCTAACATCGGTGAATATGGGCCAGCCGCAGATGGATTGGCGTGAGATCCCCCTGACCGAGGCGATGGAAACGGATCATCTGCCGATTGACGGCGATCCTGTTGCCACAGGTATGGGCAACCCGCATTGCACCTTCTTTGTCGAGGATGCGGAGGCGGTCGATTTGGCTGCACGCGGAGCGGAGATGGAGCATCACCCGTTATTCCCCGAACGGACCAATGTGCAATTCTGCCACGTGATCGGGCCGGATCATCTGCGGATGCGGGTGTGGGAGCGGGGCACGGGCATCACGCTGGCCTCGGGCTCGTCGTCCTGCGCTGTCGCTGTGGCCGCCGCGCGGCGGGGCTTGACCGGGCGCAAGGTGCGATTGACGCTGGATGGTGGCGAGATTGAGGTCGAGTGGCGCGAGGATGGGGTCTGGATGACCGGGCCGAGCGCGCATGTGTTCTCGGGCGTTTTGACCGATGCTTTCTTAAGGAGCCTCACCTGATGGATCGCCGCGCGCCCGTTTTCCATACGCTCGGATGTCGGTTGAATGCCTATGAGACCGAAGCGATGAAAGAGCTTTCGGCCAATGCAGGGCTTGGCGACACGGTGGTCGTGAACACCTGTGCCGTGACCGCCGAGGCCGTGCGGAAGGCGCGGCAGGAGATTCGCAAGCTCCGCCGTGAAAACCCGGATGCGACGCTTGTTGTGACCGGCTGTGCGGCGCAGACCGAGCCCGAGACCTTTGCGCAGATGGGCGAGGTCGACCGGGTCATCGGCAATACTGAGAAGATGCAGCCGGAGACGTGGCGCAACCTGGCCGGGGCCAATTTCATTGGCGCGACCGAGAAGGTGCAGGTTGATGATATCATGTCGGTCACGGAGACGGCGGGCCATCTGATCGATGGGTTCGGCACGCGCAGCCGCGCCTATGTGCAGGTGCAAAACGGCTGCGATCACCGTTGTACCTTCTGCATCATCCCTTATGGCCGGGGCAATTCGCGCTCGGTCGCAGCCGGTGTCGTGGTCGATCAGATCAAGCGCCTGGTGGATCGCGGCTATAATGAGGTCGTGCTGACGGGGGTCGATTTGACCTCTTGGGGCGCCGATCTGCCGTCCGAACCGAAGCTGGGCGATCTGGTGATGCGAATCTTGAAGCTCGTGCCGGATTTGCCGCGCCTGCGGATTTCATCAATCGATTCTATCGAGGTGGATGAGAACCTAATGCTGGCGATCGCGACCGAGCCGCGTCTGATGCCGCATCTGCATCTGAGTCTGCAGCATGGCGATGACCTGATCCTGAAGCGGATGAAGCGCCGCCATCTGCGCGATGATGCAATAGCGTTCTGCGAAGAGGCACGGCGGCTCCGGCCGGATATGACCTATGGCGCGGATATCATCGCCGGGTTCCCGACCGAGACCGAGGCCCATTTTGAAAACTCGCTGCGCCTGGTCGAGGAGTGCGATCTGACATGGCTGCACGTCTTTCCCTATTCCCCACGCCAGGGCACGCCTGCCGCGCGAATGCCGCAGGTTCATGGCACCGCGATCAAGGAGCGTGCCGCCAAACTGCGCGCTCTGGGTCAGGCGCAAGTCCAAGCGCATTTACAGGCGCAGATCGGCAAGACCCATCAGATTCTGATGGAATCGCCCCGCATGGGCCGGACGGCACAATTCACCGAGGTGGGGTTTGCCAGCGATCAGCCCGAGAGCCAGATCGTGACCGCTGAGATCACCGGCGTGGCGGGCACGCAGTTGACGGCTTAGGCGCATGACACGCCCGATCCTTTATTCCTTCCGCCGCTGCCCCTATGCGATCCGCGCCCGCCTGGCGATTGCGAGCGCCGGGGTCGAGGTGACGCTGCGCGAAATTCTGTTGCGGGATAAGCCGGAGGCGTTTTTGGCGGCGTCTCCGTCGGCCACGGTGCCGTGTTTGGTAACGGTTGCGGGCGAGAGCATCGACGAAAGCTATGATGTGATGCGATGGGCGCTCGGCCAGAATGATCCCGAGGAGCTTCTGGACATGGCTGAGATGAGCGAAGCGCTGATTGCCGAGGCAGATGGACCGTTCAAAGCGGCGCTTGATCATACGAAATACGCCAGCCGTCACCCGGAATTGGATGCCGAGGTGGAACGCGCCAAAGCAATGACGTTCATTGCCAAGCTGGATGCGCAGATCGCCGGGCGAGATTGGCTGTTTGGGGCCGTGCCCAAGCTGGCGGATTTCGCAATCCTGCCCTTCGTCCGGCAATTTGCGATGATCGATAAGGCGCGGTTCGACGCAGAAGCCAGGGAGAGCGTTGTCGCTTGGTTGGATCGGTTTCTGGTCTCCGACCGACTGGCCGCCGTGATGGTAAAACACCCGCCCTGGGCGCCTGGCGATGCGGAGACACGGTTTCCTTAAGGTCGTATCTCTTGTCAATCGAGCGTTGATGGGCATGGTCACAGGACGCTAACCGGAGACCAGCCAGATGCATCCCAATCCAGCTTTTCGCGGCGAACCCCGAGACCGCAATTTGGCCTTTGCCCGCGAGCGTGGCTTCGGTGTGTTGTCGATCAATGCCGACCCGGCGCCGCTGATCTCGCATGTGCCGTTCGTGATCGATGCGGCTGGCACGCAAGCTGAGTTGCATCTGGTCCGGTCGAACCCGATTGCGCGTGCGGTAACCACGCCGACCCCGGCGGTGATCGCCGTGATCGGACCCGATGGCTATGTGTCGCCCGATTGGTATGGCGATCCGGCCCAAGTGCCGACCTGGAACTATGTGGCGGTGCATCTGCGAGGACAGATCTGCCCCGCGCCGCTGGAAACGCTGAGGGCCCATTTGAACCGGCTTTCAGAGAGTTTCGAGACACGGCTAGCGCCGAAACCGCCTTGGACGGCGGAGAAGATGCCGAAAGATGCGCTTGAGCGGATGATGCGGATGATCTTGCCGTTTCGCCTTGAGATCGCTGAGATCACCGGGACATGGAAGCTGAACCAGAACAAAAGTGATGAGATGCGCGAAGCGGCGGCTTCACATATGAATATGTCGCCTGTCGGCCAGGAGACCGCGCTGTTATCCGCCCTGATGCTGGCAATCCACGACCCGGAATAGACAGGCCGCGTGCGGCTTCCTATCTCTAGGAGCAGATCAGCGTGGGAGGACGCGATGCCGATCCAACTTGCCCCGGTTGCCGGGATAGCGCTTCGATATGGCGCGGTGGCGCTTTTGGTTTATACCGCAACTCGTTATGCATTGCCCGGACGCCGCGACCAACGGGTGGAAGATGCGATGGATGAGACACCGGAGGGCTTGACGCTCCGGCGCGGCCCCGAACAGATGAACGCGAGTGCCCGTTGGCGGGGCGCATACCGGATTGGTCGGCGTGGGCCGGGGATAGAAATCGATGCAACGGGCTTCGCCCGGATCAAAGTGAGACGTTTGAAATGATGCAGCTTGTGGGTTCGCCGCCCTCTCCTTTCGTGCGGAAATGCCGTGTGGTTTTGGCCGAGACGGGTCAGGACGATGTGGAGATCATCGATGTGAGCACCACGCCGGTGAACACCGCGCCAGAAGCCGCGGCGGCCAATCCGCTTGGCAAGATCCCGGCGCTTCTGCGCGATGGTGGCCCTGCGCTTTATGACAGCCGGGTCATCACCCGGTTTCTGGATCATCGGGCGCAAGCTGGCCTTTACCCGGATGAACGGCTTTGGGATGTGCTGACGTTGGAGGCAACGGCGGATGGGATCATGGAGGCAGCTGTGCTCATGGTCTATGAGAAACGCGTGCGGCCCGAGGAGTTCTGGTACGAGCCCTGGCTCGACGCGCAATGGGGCAAGGTCACTCGCGCTTTGGACGCCTTGGAGAGCCGTTGGATGAGCCATCTCCATGGGCCGCTTGATATGGGGCAACTCGCGGTCGGCTGCGCGCTCAGCTATCTCGATTTCCGCCATGGCGACAAGGATTGGCGCGCCGGGCGGGATAGTCTTGCGGCGTGGTATGGCAAAATCGCAAAGCGCCCCTCAATGCAGTCGACGATGCCGCCTGCGGCATGAGGATCTTCCGAGTCGCGGATGCCGATGGGATGGTCGGGTGCCATTTGGTGCGCCAGACCGTTTTTATGGGCGAGCAGGGCGTGACCGCGGCCGAGGAATGGGACGGGCTGGACGACCAATGCCTGCATTTCCTGGCCGAAGATGAGGCTGGCCCGGCGGGGACCGCGCGCGTGTTGCCGCTGGCCGACGGCGTCGCGAAGATACAGCGCGTAGCCGTACTCCAGGCGCATCGTGGGACGGGTCTGGGCATGCAACTGATGCAAGCGGTGCTGGAGGACCTGACTGCGGAGGGGTTCAAAACCGCCGCGTTGGACGGGCAGACCTATGCGATTCCGTTTTATGAGCGTCTCGGCTTCGCCGCCGAAGGGCCGGAATTTGAGGATGCGGGCATCATGCACCGCTACATGACCCGCCCGCTTTAACCTTTGAACAGATCGCTATAGTCGGCGCGAAACGCGGCCTTTTGCACTTTGCCCATCGTGTTGCGCGGCAAAGCGTCGAGGAAAAGTACCTCTTTTGGCCGTTTGAACTTCGCCAGTTGATCGCCAATGCCCGCTAGGATGCTGTCTTTCGATACAGCCCCGGAGCCGTCCGGCACGACAAGGGCGACGACGGCCTCGCCAAAATCCGGATGCGGCACACCGATCACCGCGCTTTCCAACACACCGGGAAGATCGTCAATCAAGCTCTCGACCTCTTTCGGATAGACGTTGAAGCCGCCCGAGATGATCAAATCCTTGGCGCGCCCGACAATGGTGACATACCCCTCGGCGTCGACCCGCCCGAGATCGCCGGTGATGAACCACCCATCCGGGCGCAACTCTTCGGCGGTTTTTTCCGGCATCTGCCAATAGCCCGAAAAGACATTGGGGCCACGCACCTCGATGACACCGATCTCGCCCGGGGTAACCTCAACCCCATCCTCGCCCATGATCCGCAACGCCACATCTGGCAGCGGAAAGCCCACGGTTCCCGGGCGCCGCTCCCCCTCATAAGGGTTGGAGGTGTTCATATTGGTCTCCGTCATCCCATAGCGTTCGAGGATGCGGTGCCCCGTGCGCGCTTCCCAGTCGCGATGGGTTTCTGCCAAAAGCGGCGCGGAGCCGGAGATGAACAGGCGCATATTGGCCGCCCGGTCAGGTGTCAGGCGCGGATCGGCGAGGAGCCGGGTGTAAAAGGTCGGCACGCCCATCAATGCGGTCGCCTGCGGCATGGCCTCCAAGATCACATCCGCATCGAACCCGGGCAGAAAGATCAACGATGCGCCGGAGAGCAGCGCGACATTGGTTGCCACGAAAAGCCCATGAGTGTGATAGATCGGCAGCGCGTGGATCAGCACATCCGCCTCGGTAAAGCGCCAGAGATCTGTCAGGGTGTTGCTGTTCGACAGAAGCGCCTGATGGCTGAGCATCGCGCCTTTGGAACGGCCTGTCGTACCCGAGGTGTAAAGAATCGCGGCCAGATCGTCGGGATCGCGTGGAATGGGCTGCTCTAAGGGGGGTGCCTGTGACTGCGCGTCGGCCAGCGTGCCCTCTCCCTTACCATCAAGGGTGAGAACGGTCTGCGTGCCGACGGCTTCAGCGACAGAAATCAGACCTGCCTGCTCCGCGGGGTCACAGACGAAGACGCGGGGCGTGGCGTTGCCAAGAAAATAGGAGACCTCGGCGGCGGTATAGGCGGTGTTGAGCGGTAGAAAGATGCCGCCCGCCATGACCGTTCCAAGATAAAGCTCAAGCGAAGCAAGGCTTTTGCCAACTTGAGCAGCGACCCGATCCCCGGGCAGAACGCCTTGATCAATCAGGGCAGTCGCCATTTTCCGCGCCCCAAGCGCAAGCGCTGCGCGGTCATAAATCGTGCCATCCGCCGCCGTCGCAAACGGTGTCTTGGGCGCAGTTTTGGCACCGGCCAAGAGCGCATCAACGAGACAATTCGCCATCACATTCCCCCTTCGGATCGTATTTCGCGGGAAATCGCGCAGTTTTCCCTGCGACACTTCGGCCTGACTGCGGGCGATTGTCCACTGGACGCCTACCCTTCCATTTCATAAACACGCCCGAGATCGGCTGCGGGGGGATTCCGCGGCCTTGAGGGATTTTACGGTTCAGAGATCCTGAACCAATGATGAGGGAGACGTGCTCGGTGTCACACGCAGAAGATCATCCCAGCTCGCGCCGCGACTTTCTGTACTACGCAACAGGGGGTATGGGTGCTGTCACGGTTGGTGCCGCTGTTTGGCCACTGATCAACCAGATGAACCCGTCAGCCGATGTGCAAGCCGCATCGACACTCCGCGTGGATGTCGGCGATTTGCCGGTTGGCTCGCAGCTGACGGTTTTGTTCCTGGGTAAGCCGATTTTCGTGCGCCACCGGAGCCAAGAAGAGATCGACGAGGCCCGTGCGGTCGAGATTTCCGACCTGATGGACCCGATCGCGCGGAACGCGAACTCCGCCGAAGAGCTGGACGCCGCCGACGAGAACCGCGCCCTGGCGCCCTTCGGGGATGGCGAGAACACGGGCGAGTGGCTGGTGATGTGGGGCGTTTGCACCCATCTGGGCTGCGTTCCGCTTGGTGATGGCGCTGGCGATTTCGGCGGGTGGTTCTGCCCCTGCCACGGCTCTCACTATGATACCTCGGGCCGCATTCGTCGTGGACCCGCGCCGGAGAACCTTCCGGTCCCCACCGCGTCCTTCGTGGACGAAACCACAATCCTATTGGGTTAAGGAGGAACGCGCGCATGTCTGGAATTCCCCACGACCATTACGAACCGAAATCCAACGGCGAAAAGTGGCTGCATAAGCGGCTGCCGATCGTGTCGTTGATGTATGACACCCTGATGATCCCGACCCCCAAGAACCTCAATTGGATGTGGATTTGGGGCATCGTTCTGGTGTTCTGCTTAGTGATGCAGATCATCACCGGCATCATCCTGGTGATGCATTACACACCGCATGTGGATCTGGCCTTTGCCTCGGTCGAGCACATCATGCGCAACGTGAACGGCGGATGGGCGCTGCGCTATATCCACCAAAACGGCGCATCGCTGTTCTTCATCGCGGTTTATCTGCACATTTTCCGGGGTCTCTATTACGGGTCGTATAAAGCCCCGCGTGAGATCACCTGGATCGTCGGCATGCTGATCTATCTGATGATGATGGGCACCGCGTTCATGGGCTACGTTCTGCCCTGGGGTCAGATGTCCTTCTGGGGCGCGACCGTGATCACCGGCCTCTTCGGCGCGATCCCCTTCGTGGGCGATGCGATCCAGACATGGCTGCTTGGCGGGCCATCGGTGGACAACGCGACGCTGAACCGCTTCCTGTCGCTGCACTACCTGCTGCCCTTCGTGATCTTGGGCCTGGTGATCGTGCATGTCTGGGCGTTCCACACCACGGGCAACAACAACCCGACCGGTGTTGAAGTACGCCGCACCTCGCGGAAAGAGGCAGACGCGGATACGCTGCCCTTCTGGCCCTATTTCGTGATGAAAGACCTCTTCGCCCTGGCGGCGATCCTGGTCGCATTCTTTGCGGTTGTCGGCTTCATGCCGAACTATCTGGGCCACCCCGATAACTATATCGAGGCTAACCCGCTGGCCACGCCGGCGCATATCGTGCCCGAATGGTACTTCTTGCCCTTCTACGCGATCCTCCGCGCTTTCGACGGCGAAGTTTGGGTCGTGATTGCGACAAGCTGGATCACCGGCGGCATCATCGATGCGAAGTTCTTCGGCGTCTTGGCGATGTTTGGTGCGATCCTGGTCATGGCCCTGGTGCCGTGGCTGGACACCTCTTCGGTCCGCTCGGGTCGCTACCGGCCCATGTTCAAATGGTGGTTCTGGGTCTTCATCGTCAACTTCTTCGTGTTGATGTGGGTGGGCGCGCGACCGGCGGAAGGGATCTACCCCTATATCGCGCTGATCGGCTCTGCTGTCTGGTTCGCGTATTTCTTGGTCGTCTTGCCGATCCTCGGCGTGATCGAGAAACCACTGCCACAGCCCGAGACCATCGAAGACGACTTCAACGCCCATTACGGCCCCGAGGCAGGCAAAGACGGCGCGTCCGCTCCTGTTTCGAACCCGGCTGAGTGAAGAAAGGACAATACTGACATGTTCAGGAACCTTGCTCTAAGCACCCTGACCGCGCTGGCCCTTTCGACCGGAGGGGCGATGGCGGCCGGCGGAGACGGTCATGTGACCGATTACAGCTTCTCCTTCGAGGGGCCGTTCGGAACCTATGACCAGAACCAGCTGCAACGCGGCTTGCAGGTCTATACCGAGGTCTGCGCCGCCTGCCACGGGCTGCAATATGTGCCAATCCGCACCCTGTCGGATGAAAACGGCCTCGGCATGCCTGAGGACCAAGTGCGGGCTTATGCCGAATTTTTCGAGGTGTTCGACCCCGAGTTGGACGATTGGCGCGCGGCCACACCGAACGACAATTTCCCGGGCTCGAACTTGGACACCGCGCCTGATTTGAGCCTGATGGCCAAAGCTCGTGCCGGGTTCCATGGGCCCTATGGGTTGGGTCTCAACCAGCTGTTCCGGGGGATCGGTGGTGCGGAATACATCACGTCGCTTCTCCTCTATTACACCGGTGAAGAGGTTGAGCAGGCCGGGACGATTTTCTACGAAAACGAGACCTTCTCTGGCGGCTTGATCTCGATGGCGCCGCCGCTCTGGGAAGGTGCCGTTGAGTATAACGATGGCACCGTCGCGACCGAAGAGCAGATGGCTCTAGATGTCGCCGCTTTCCTGATGTGGACCGCCGAACCGCAGATGATGGCGCGCAAGAATATGGGTTTCACCGCGATCATCATTCTCAGCTTCCTGACGGTGCTGTTGTACCTAACCAACAAGCGTATCTGGGCGCCGGTTAAGGCACGCGCCAAATCTGGGACGCCTGCGGAATAACGCATCCGCGACATCAATTAGGAAAACGCGCCCTCCGGGGCGCGTTTTTCGTTAGAGCCAGGGTGTCAGGGCGGCTGGCGGATCAGCAAGCAGTGTTTTGATCGGGCCCTGCGTTGTAATCCGACCATCTTCCAAGAGACACAGGTCGGTGCAGAGGGCGGCGGCCTCGCGTAGGTCATGGGTGACCAAAACGAGGGTCAGGCCGGTCTCGTCGCAAAGCTGTGTGACCAGATCCAGCATCTCACGGCGTAGCCCAGGGTCGAGGGCTGAGAACGGCTCATCCATCAGCGCGAGAGGCGTATCGCGCACCAGCATCCGTGCAAGCGCCACGCGCGATTGCTGCCCACCAGAGAGCGAGGCCGGCATCCGGGCACCCATGCCGCCCATCCCTGTCTGAATGAGGTTCTTCTCTACACGCGCGCGCTCGGCACCCGTCAGCTGCAGATTGCTCCGGAGGCCCAAGGCCACGTTGTCGAAAACGCTCAGATGCGGGAACAAGTTGCCATCTTGGAACAGGATGCTGAGCGGTCGGTCTGCGACCTTGGCCCGGCTGCGATCCACCCCGTCGATGATGACTTGACCGCTATCGGGCAGAAGAAACCCGGCGATGGCGTTCAAAAGGGTCGACTTCCCGCTGCCGGATGCGCCGATGACCGCGAGCCGCTGCCCGGCAGCAAGGATGAGCTCTGCGGAGAGGGTGAAGTCACCCGCCTGCACGGTGAGGTCTTTAAGCTCCAACACGGCCACGGCCTCCACGATCACAGATCCAGAACAGCCCGAGGCTCAGAAACAGCAACAAAAGGGCCGCGCCTTGGGCATCATCAGTGCGGTAAGACCCCATCAGGCGATACATCTCCAGCGGCAAGGTGCCCTGCGCAGGCGAGGAAAAGAGGGCGATGACACCCAGATCGCCCATCGAAAGCGCAGCGGCCAGGCCCGCGCCAAACCCAAGCGGCGCGCGGAGGCGCGGCAGGATCGCATGCCGAAGCCGATGCATCCCCTGCAGGCCTAGAGCGTCCGCGAGGCGCCCTTGTGTGGCTTCTGCCTCCGCGAAAGCCGGAGTCAGCGCGCGGAGAAGGAACGGCAGGCTCATCAAGGCGTTGACCAACCCCGTGACCGGCAGCGCCAGAGCGACCGGGTTCGCAATGGGTTGCAAGATCAGGAACAGACCCGTGCCGAGCACGAGTGGTGAAATGGCGATGCTAAGTGTGCCGATCAGCTCAAGCCCGGTTTGGTGCCTGCGGGCCATCACCGCCGCCATGGGCAGAGCGACGAGCAAGGCCAGCATGGCAGAGCTAACGGCCAGCAGGATTGAGCGAAGCGCGGCTTGCCAGACGGAGGATGGCAGCCCCAAAATTGCCGGTAGACCTTTGGCCACAAGCGCGGCCATTGGCAGGATCAAGAACAAAGCAGCGATGGTCAGAAACGCTGCATCTGCGACTCTTGCCCGCTTGGCAAAAGCCTCCCATTGCATTGCGGGCCGATCAAGCCCGCTGCCCAAAACGCGGGGCACCGCGAAGCGAAAGGCCAGGATTGCGCCGCTGGCGCAGATCAGGACTTGTACAGCGCCCAACATCGCCGCGCGACCGAGGTCGAAATCGAAACGAAAAGCTTGATAGATCGCGAGTTCCACGGTGGTCGCGCGTGGGCCACCGCCAAGGGTGAGGGCGACGGCGAAACTGGTGGTACAGATCAAGAAGATCACCAGAAAGGCACCCGGCGCCGTGGCACGCAACATCGGCGCCTCGAAATGGCGCCAGATGTCGCGTGGCGTGAAGCCGAGCGATGCCGCCAAGCGGACGCGTTCGGAAGGGATCGCTTGCCACCCTTGCAGGAACAGCCGTGTTGCCAGGGGCAAGTTGAAGAAGACATGAGCCAGAACGACCCCGTGAAGGCCGTAGATTTCCAGTGGTGGCAAACCGAGGGTGCCAAGCGCTTGGCTGATCCAGCCGTTTCGCCCGAAGACTGCGAGCAGGCCGAACACCGCGACGATCACCGGCAGGAGAAATGGTGCCCCCATGAGCGTGATCAACAGGCGGCGACCCGGGAAGCGGCGGCGCGCGAGTGCGCGCGAAACGGGGATAGCGAGCGCGACGCTGAGGCCCGCCGAGAGAAGTGCTTGCAAGACGGTGAAGCGGATCGCGGCCCAATCGGAACTGTTAAGCGCCGAGGCGGCCTCTGCCCGCAGCGCGACGGCGACAAGCGGTGCCAAAAGGGCCAGGGCCACCAATGTGGCGATCCCGGCCCCTAGGCTTTGCAGGCCAGTTACTGGCTGAGCGCGTTCAGCCATATGTCCAGGGCCGATGCGCGGAGGGCGGCGGCCTCTTCTGGGGCCAGAAGCAGGGCCCGGTTGGGGCTGATCAAAGTGTCGAACCCATCGGGCAAGGCTTCGGGTGCGAGTGCCGCAGGATACATCCAATTGGTGGTGGGGATGACATTTTGGAAACCTTCGGTGAGCATGAAGGCGAGAAACTGTTGCGCCAGCTCGGGCTGATCGCTGTTGGCGAGCATGCCAGCCACTTCGATCTGCATGTAATGCCCTTCATCGAACGCGGCGGCGGCCTTGCTTGGGTCTTCCTCCGCGATAAGGTGATAGGCGGGCGAGGTGGTGTAGGAGAGGACCATATCGGCCTCTCCTTCCAAGAACAGGTCATAGGCCGCCGACCAGCCGGGGGTGACGGTGACGATGTTATCAGCCAAACCCTCCCAGATCGTGCCCGCCTCGTCACCGTGGGCAGCGGTGACCCACATCAGCAGGCCCAGACCCGGGGTCGAGGATCGCGGGTCTTGGATGACGATGCGTGCGTCACTCTCCGCCAATTCGGCAAAGCTGGTCGGGACATCGGCCATGTCGGTGTTGTGGACGAAAGCGAAATAGCCCCAATCGAAGGGCAGGAACGTCTCGTCGTCCCAGGCGATGGGCAATGTCAGAGCCGGATCGGCGACACCGTGCGGAGCGAAAAGGCCGGTCTCGGTCGCGGCATGCGTCAGATTGGTATCGAGACCCAAGATGATATCTGCGTCAGAGTTTGCGCCCTCAAGCCGGATGCGGGCCAAAAGTGCCGCACCATCGCCCGCACCGGTGAATTGCAAGTCGCATTCACAGGTTTCTTCAAATGCCGCCTCGATCTGCGGGCCAGGGCCCCAATCGGCCACAAAGCTGTCATAGGTATAAATCGACAAAACGGGTGTGTCTGCCGCAGCCGATGCTGCGATCAGGGAAAACGCCGTTGCCATGATGGTGTGTCTCATCTCACGCCTCCATTGCGACGGGCGAAGTGAGGCTGAGACCGTTGGTCTTTTACCTTCCCTCCGCCGGTCTTAACCGGGTCAGGTTCTACGGGTCCGCATCATGCATCTCAGGTCCAATGGACCACCCCGAGGTAGGGCTAGGCCTATCTGGTGAGCCAGCAGGCTGCAAGGTAAATTATGGGCTATTGGAAAATAGTTTAATGTTAAACAAAATGAGCGTTCGCGGCCTGCTTCGTGACAAGCCTTGGCAATCGCGTAGGATCGGGCTAACCCGCCCGGACCATAGAAAGGCTGCGGTCCATGTCATTTAATACATTCGGCCATCTCTTCCGCGTCACCACCTGGGGTGAAAGCCACGGTCCCGCGCTTGGCGCGACGGTGGATGGCTGCCCGCCAGGCGTGCCGATTGACGCCGCCGGGTTGCAGCACTGGCTCGACCGGCGGAAACCCGGCCAGAACAAATACACCACGCAGCGGCGCGAGGCCGATGAGGTGGAAATCCTCTCCGGCGTCTATGAAGGGAAAACCACCGGCACGCCGATCCAGTTGATGATCCGCAATACCGATCAGCGCTCGAAGGACTATGGTGATATCGCCGAGAAGTTCCGGCCTGGGCATGCGGATATCACCTATTGGCAGAAATACGGGATCCGCGACCCCCGCGGCGGTGGCCGGTCTTCGGCACGGGAGACTGCGGCGCGTGTGGCGGCGGGCGGCGTGGCGCGGGCGGCGTTGGATGCCTTGATGCCCGGCGTCAAAATCACCGGCTATATGGTGCAGATGGGACCGCATCAGATTGATCGGTCGCGGGTTGACCTGGCGGAGATCGAGAAGAACCCGTTTTGGACGCCCGACGCGATGGCCGCTGAAGAATGGGCCGGATATCTCGATGGGCTTCGTAAATCGGGAGATAGCGTGGGCGCTGTGATCGAAGTTGTCGCCTCGGGCCTCCCTGCAGGGTTGGGCGCGCCGATCTATGGCAAGCTTGATACCGATCTTGCCGCCGCTTGCATGTCGATCAACGCTGTCAAAGGCGTCGAGATTGGCGACGGGATGGCGGCCGCGACCCTTACCGGGAGCGAGAATGCGGATGAGATCAGCATGGGCGACACTGGACCGGTCTATAGCTCCAATCATGCAGGCGGTATTCTAGGTGGAATTTCCACCGGTCAGGATGTGATCGTTCGTTTCGCGGTGAAGCCGACATCGAGCATTTTGACGCCCAGAAAGACCATCACCAAATCGGGCGAGGCGGCGGAGATTGTGACAAAAGGACGGCACGACCCATGTGTCGGAATCAGAGCTGTTCCGGTGGGTGAAGCGATGGTGGCCTGCGTGGTTTTGGACCATTTGTTGCTTCATCGTGGACAGGTCGGCACAACGGTCGGACCCATCGGCTGATCCAAAACCGATGCCGCGTGATCCGGACTGCCCTCGTTTCAAGTCAACAATTCCACTGAAAAACAAGGTATTGTAGCGAAATCAGGCGATCCGATTCTGGTGCCCATTTAGGGGCGACTTGAGGTTCGGCCTGATCAAAAACGCGTCATTCCCTGTCTGAATCGGAACAGTTCGCGTGCGAATAGCGGACGGTTTCCAATTCGGAGACAGTGCTTCGAAAGCTTCACCAAGCTGCCTTTTTTCTGCCATAATTCGACTAAAAACGTCGAAATTGGGGAAATTTAAAGGATGTCTTATGTCGTTTTTCAGCGGCCTTGCTTGGCGCATTCGGTCCGTTTCGGTTGACTGGTCTTTGACCATCGCCGCGCTGATCGCTTTGGGTTTGGCCTCGGGGGCCTTCATCAAATCTGGGTTTGGTGAGACCGGTCCAGCCATGGGATTGCGCTTAGAAGGCGTCTCAATCCTTACCGAGGCAGATCGCTTGATCTCATCGGAGGATTTTGCGCGTGGCGCCCCGGGGTGGATCGGCGGCGCGACCGATGAGAGCGCTGTTGGGTTCGGTGGGATACTTGGTCGCTTTGGCGGCACAGGTGGCGAAGAAGCCGTGTCCCGGACCTATGAAATCGATCCTGCGCGGTCGCATGTGGTGATTAGCTTTGATCTTCACGCGATCGATGACTGGGCGTTGGAGGAGATCGTCGTCTTCATCAATGGCACGCCCGTCACACGACGCAGTTTTTCGACCCGGCCAGATTTGATGGCGGACCAGATGCTGCGTGTGGAAGAGCTTGCGCACGTCCATGTGGAGACGGTTGTGGATCCGACCTCAAGCCGCCACCGAGGATTCGGCAATGGTGGGCCTGCGACCGAAGACCAAACGGTTCACGTGCGGATCACCGCAGAAACCCCGGGCGAGATTCTCAGGATCGGTTTCGGGTCCACCCTCACGGGCGGGATCGAAACCGCCAGTTGGGCTGTCGATAATGTTCAAATCATCTCGACGGACGCCCCGCGTTAGGTCAGCGCCAAATCCAGCAAAGCCTGAATATCGGCGGTACGGGTGCCCGCGACGATCCGGCCAAGTTCTTCATCCCCACGCAACAGGATGAGCGTTGACCGGCGAGGCACTGCAAGGCGTTGGGTAATTTCCGCGCCGCTATATTGATCCCAATCGACCCGGATGAATGTGATCGCATCTTCATAGGCAGGGTTGTCACCGCGCAATTGGCCGATCACCCGTTCCTGCGCGCGGCACGTGGTGCACCAGTGTGCCGCAAAATCCAACAGCACTGTCTCCCCGGCGGCGAGGCGTTCTTGGGCGAGACCAGGCGTGTAATTCAAGGTGGTGGCGTGACCCAAGCTGGGGAACATCACCGCAGATGCGGCACCCATGATCAATAATTCTCGACGGTTCATCATCGTTCTCCTTCACAAAGCGACCGATAGGTCTTGCAGCCAAATCGGTAGAATATCCAAAAGCCAAGCCTCGGCCATGTAATGCCAGCGCATGAGGATCGCGACACCGACGAAGAGGAAGGCCGCGCCCAGAACGGGTTTGGCGGTCGTTGCGATACGGCGCATCAGCGCTTGGCGTTTTTGTAGGATCGAGCGGGCGCCATAGCCAAGTGCCAGGATCACAGCCCCGATCCCGAAGGCAAAGGCCAGCATGATGGCGCCAGCGCGAAGGAGGCTCTCGCCCTGGCTGGCCATAGAAATCGCGCCGCCAAGGGTTGGCCCAACGCAAGGGGACCACACCGCGCCCAGTAACATGCCTCCCAGAAACTGACCTTGCCAGCCTTGGCGGTCGATCCGATCCATCCCGGCATCGGCGCGGGCGGAAAACCCGGCGGTGGCGGTCGCGAACCCTTCGGAAAAGCGCGGGACCAGCAGGATGAGGCCAAAGAGGATCATCATCACAGCACCAGCCCGCGCCACAGTCTCGACGGTCAACCCGATCAGATGACCAGCGGCCGTGACAGCAAGGCCCAGCCCAACAAAGGTCAGCCCCATACCTGCGGCCAAAGCCAAAGGCCCCCAACGGCTGGCTTGCAGCGCGCTGGCCAGGACGATAGGCAAGACCGGCAAAACGCACGGGTTGATCAGCGTCAGCAGGCCGGCGCCAAAGGCGAAGACAAACTCCATAAACCTGATCTGCGACAGGCGGTGGCGAAAGTCACCCAACCTTTGCGTGAGGCCGTGTTACGATCGCTGACGGGCCAACTGCACGGCCAGGATGCCGCCCGCGATGATCACCACGCCGATCACATCGGCCAAGGTCAACCGCTCACTGAGCAAAAGCGCGGCGATGGCGACGCCGAAAAACGGGTTGAGAAAGTGGAAGGTCGCCGCGCGGGTCGGACCGATGCGGCCCACCAGGATGAACCAAATCCAGGTGGCCAAAAGGCCCGGCACGAAACTGGTGTAAAGGAACGCCGCGATCAATTGCCAGGACCAGGTGACCTCCCACGGTTCCAGGGCAACCGCAAAGGGCAAAAGGGCCAGGCCGCCAACCAGGATTTGCAAGGCCACGATCATCAACAGGTTCTTGCCATCCGAGGAGGCGCTGCGCACTGCCAGCGTTGCGACGGTCAGGGCCGCCGCGCCGATCAAGCAAAGGGCAATGCCAAGGCCATCGGCGCCGATTGTCAGCCGGTCGCCCATGATCAATGCCACGCCGCCGAACCCGGCCCCAAGGCCCAAAACGCCCATGATCGGCAGGCGCTCGCGGAACACGAGCCAGTTGGCGGCGGCCACCATAAGCGGCATGGTCGAGGCGATAATCGCGGCGAGCGAGGCCTCGATCCACTGCATGGCAACGAAATTCAGCCCCAGATAGATGGCATTCTGGCAGACGCCAAAGATGAGCACGGCGCGCCACTGCCCGCGCGTGATCCGCCAGTTTTGTCCGAGCCAAAATGCGATTGCGACGCCGACAGCGCCGGAAAGCGTATAGCGCAGCACGAGTGCCGTCAGCGGCGGAGCCGCCTCCACGATGATCCGCGCCGATGTAAAAGCCGAGGACCAAATGATGGCAAAGCTCAGCCCAAGCAGGATCGCGCGTATGTCCATCTTATGATCTGTCTCGTGAAAAGGGCCGCCTGATGTCGCGACCCTTTCCGATTTGAGCCGGAGATGCAACGCGTCCCGAGATCAGAGGAGTTGGGTCGACACACCCCCATCGGCCAAGATGGGGGCGCCTGTAATGAATGAGGCGTCATCGGAGAGCAGAAAAGCGGCCGTTGCAGCGATTTCCTCCGGTTCGGCCAGACGTCTGAGGGGGTGTAGTCTTGCAACGACGGCATGACCGTCCGGGTCATCGCCCGCCATCGGCGTGCGCGTTCCGCCAGGAAGAAGGGCGTTGATGCGGATGCCCTCGGGTCCGTGTTCCATGGCGAGCGTCTTGACCAACCCGATCAATCCGGCCTTCGAGGCGGCATAAGCGGCCATTCCCGGCATTCCACCATTGCTGACCCCAACGACAGAAGAGGTGAAAAGAATCGCGCCGCCCTGCGATTGCAAGGCCGGGATCTGGGCCCTGGCCGCGAAAAACGCGCTGGTCAGATTGGTGTTGAGAACAGTGTGCCAAGTGGCCGTCGCCATCTTGGCAACCGGACCCATCTCGCCCATCAGGCCCGCGTTGTTAAATGCGCCATCGAGCCCGCCAAATTCAGATTGCGCCAAGCTTACGAGGGCCTGAGCATAGCTTTCATCGGTCACATCGCCGGCCAGCGGGATGGCTTTGCCGCCGATTTTACAAATCTCATCGGCGATCTCTGACAGTTCTGGCGCGCGCCGCGCCCCCAGGACGAGTCGCGCACCCTGACGAGCGAAGAGATGCGCGGCGGCTTTGCCGATCCCGCTGCTGGCACCAGTGATGAGGATGGTTTTGTTTTCGAGCTGCATGAAAGCCTCCTGAAGGGTAAATGATCAGGGGGCTATGGCAGCGCGCTTTGGGTGGCTCGACCCGGTTCTTGCGAGACTCATATGCACGGTGGCACTAGGCGCAAGAAACGGAACATCGGGGCACGAAAAAGGGCCGCCTCATCGGCGACCCTCTTTGGTCTTTTCAAACGTGGGCGATTAGCCGTTCACGCTGTCCTTCAGAGCCTTGGCAATGGTCACCTTGACCACTTTGTCGGCGTCTTTGTGGATCTGTTCGCCGGTGGCGGGGTTGCGCACCATACGTGCGGGCCGCTCGCGACAATAGACTTTGCCCACACCGGGGATGGTGGCGGCACCGCCATTGGACACCTCTTTGGTGATCACATTGGCAATCGCGTCCAGCGCCGCGCCTGCGGCTTTCTTGTCGCTGCCCATCTCATCGGCCAGTGCGGCAACCAGTTGGGTCTTGGTCATGGGTTTCTGTGCCATGGTCTTATTCTCCTATACTGCCCGAACCCTAGGGCTCGTTGCAGCAAAACTACCCGAATATTGTAGGAACACACAACGCTTAGTGTACCGAATTCTGCAATTTCAGCCCGAAAAACGGGCTTTTTTGCCGATTCAGAGGAAGGCGGTCTCTTCAAATGACCGCAATTTGCGGGAATGCAAACGTTCCAGAGGCATCTCGCGGAGCTTCTCCATCGCCCGGATTCCGATCAAAAGATGCCGTGAAACTTGGGTTTTGTAGAAGGCACTGGCCATCCCGGGCAGCTTCAACTCGCCATGAAGCGGCTTGTCCGAAACGCAAAGCAGCGTGCCGTAGGGCACACGGAATCGGAAGCCGTTCGCCGCAATCGTGGCGCTTTCCATATCGAGCGCGATGGCGCGCGATTGGCTCAAGCGCTGCACCGGGCCGCTATGGTCGCGCAGCTCCCAATTGCGATTGTCGATGGTGGCAACCGTGCCGGTCCGCATGATCCGCTTCAGGTCATAGCCTTCCACATCACTCACATCCGCCACCGCGTCTTCAAGCGCGATTTGCACCTCGGCCAGCGCCGGAATCGGCACCCAAACCGGCAAGTCGTCATCAAGCACGTGATCTTCGCGCAGATAGGCATGAGCCAGGACGAAATCGCCCAGACTCTGCGAGTTTCTCAGCCCCGCGCAATGGCCGACCATCAGCCAGACATGCGGGCGCAGAACCGCGATATGATCGGTAGCGGTTTTGGCGTTCGACGGACCAACCCCGATATTAACCAAAGTGATGCCGCCGCCACCCTCTCGTTTCAGGTGATAGGTTGGCATTTGCGGCAGTTTCAGAGGCGTATTCAGCGGCTGCTCCGGGTCGGTGATCACATCATTTCCAGGGCCAACCAGGGCCGTGTAGCCGCTTTCGGGGTCGCGGAGCGCGGCGCGGCCGAAGGCGACGAACTCTTCGACATAGAACTGGTAGTTGGTGAAGAGTACATGGTTCTGAAAATGCTCTGGCGCGGTGGCCGTGTAATGCGCCAGACGCGCCAGGGAGTAGTCGATCCGCTGAGCCGTGAAGGGCGCCAACGCGCCGGAGCCATCTTCGTTGTGATAGCCGAACCCGTTGACGATCTCATCATTGGTGGTGCCGAGATCGGGCACGTCGAACACGTCGCGCAGCGGGAATGCCAGTGCGCCATCCTGCGGCACTTGCATTTCGGCATCGCCCAGAACCGCGAAATGCACGGGGATCGGCGTGATCGACGGGCCGATTGTCACCGGCACTTGATGGTTTTCGAGCAACAAAGCGATCTGCTGCGTGAGGTAGTTTTCGAACAGATCGGGGCGTGTGACCGTGGTGGCGTAGGTCCCGGGTTCCGACACGTGGCCAAAGGAGAGGCGACTGTCTATCTGGCCAAAACTGGTTGTGGTGATCCGGATCTCGGGGTAGAAGGCGCGGAAGCGTTTGTCGGGCATCTCGCCCAGGATTACTTCGGCGAAATGCTTGCTGAGAAATCCGGTTGCGCCCTCATAGAGCTCTTGCAGATAGGCAACGGCCTCGGCCGCATCGGTGAAGCTTTTCGCGCCCGCATCGGCGGGCGTATCCACCGGAAGATGCAGTGTCGGGGCGGTCATAGGCTATCCTTTTCAAATAATTCGGTGAGCTCGAACCGGGTGACATCCACCAGGCCGAGATCGGAAATACGCAGTTCCGGGATCACAGGGAGCGCCAGCAGCGAATGCTGCATATAGGCATTGTTGAGCGTACAACCACAGGCGGCCATCGCCTCGACCATGTTTTGCGCTTTATCGGCCACACGGGACGCAAGGTCATCACTCATCAGACCTGCGATGGGCAGTTCCACAAGCGCCAGTTCTGCGCCATCTTTGAAGACGCTGACGCCGCCGCCGATCTCGGCCAGCCGCATCACAGCCTTGGCCATGTTCTCCCGGTCTGTGCCGACTACGATCATATGGTGGCTGTCATGGGCGACCGTGGAGGCAATCGCCATCTGGCCTTTGTAATCGAAGCCGGAAACGAAGCCATTGACCACGCCGCCGGTGCCTTTGTGCCGCTCAACCAAGGCAATCTGGCAGACCGGGCCTTGGCCTTCGACGATCCCGTCATGTACCGGCAAATCAGCGGTGAGCGCCTGCGTCGGGGCTTGGTTTTCGACCACACCAATGACCTTGGCTTTCACCTGATTTGCCCCGTCGGGCGCGGCGATCTCGAAATCGGCCGCCGTGATCTCCTTGCCAAGATGGACCGAGGCGCGGGTGTCGGCGGGCCAGTCCAGATGCGGACAATCGACGAGGCAGATACCGTTTTCCGCGACCTTCTGACCACGGGCGTAAACGGTCTCAATCGGCAGGCTGCGCAGATCGGAGGTCACGATCATATCGGCCCGCCGCCCCGGCGCGATGGAGCCCAACTCGCGCTCGAGCCCGAAATGGGTCGCGGTGTTGATCGTGGCCATTTGCAGCGCGATCAACGGGTCACAGCCACATTCGATTGCATGGCGCAAGACCCGGTTCATATGGCCCTCATTAACCAATGTGCCGGAATGGCAATCATCGGTGCAGAGAATGAAATTGCGCGGGTCGAGCCCACGTTCTGTCACGGCCGTGATCTGTTTTTCCACGTCATACCAGGCGGATCCGAGCCGCAGCATCGACCGCATCCCTTGGCGCACGCGCGCAATCGCGTCGTCTTCGGCCACACCTTCGTGATCATCCGCCGGGCCACCGGCTGCATAGGCGTGGAAATCGGGTCCAAGATCGGGGGAGGCATAGTGCCCGCCGATCACCTTGCCGGCCCGCGCGGTCGCCGCCATTTCGGCCAGCAACATGTCGTCACCCGCAACCACGCCCGGGAAGTTCATCATCTCGCCCAACCCGATGATGCCGGGCCAGGTCATCGCCTCCGCCACATCTTCGGGGCCGATCTCGAACCCGGTGGTCTCTAAACCGGGCGCAGAGGGCGCACAGGAGGGCATTTGTGTATAGATATTCACCGGCTGTAGCATCGCTTCGTCATGCATCAGCTTCACACCGCGCAGGCCAAAGACATTCGCGATTTCATGCGGGTCGGTGAACATGGTTGTGGTGCCATGCGGGATGACGGCGCGGGCGAACTCCGCCGGGGTCAACATGCCCGACTCGATATGCATATGCCCGTCGCAAAGGCCGGGGATCAGATATTGCTCTTCGAGATCAACGACCTGCGTGTCGCGTCCGATGGTGTGTTCCGCATCAGGCCCGACATAAGCGAAGCGGCCACAGGCGACGGCCACATCCCAGCCATCGAGCACTTCGCGGCTTTGCACATTCACCAGGCGGGCGTTTCTCAACACCAAATCTGCGGGTTTTCGGCCAGCGGCGACGGCGATCAGATCAGCGGCGCAGTCGGCCCAAGTCTTCAGCATTTCCATGGCACAGTTTCCCACCCTAACTGGCGGGCTTCAAGCGACATTTCCATGACGGTGGCTCAGACGGTCAGAGCCTCGGCACGCATCCGCTCGTAATGCGGTAAGGCGGCAACCAGAAGCGGCTTATGGGCCTCCGCCGTCACCGGCAATGGCCCTTCGGCCCCGGCAAACCCGGTGCTGTCATGAACCGCCGCATACCAGTGTTTCGCCCAAACCCCATCACTTGGATGACCGCCCTTGGGCCAGTGCAGCATGGTGTCGGCAAAGGGCAGCCCAATGGTCTCACAGAGCGCTTCCAGAACCGCGCGGGGAGCCTTTCGGATCTCATCGCTGTCGATGATCACGCCGCCAAGCTTTTGATAAAGCGCGGTTTGTTGCCGAAAGCCGATGTCTTCCAGCGTCACAGTCTCGCGCTTGGCCACATAGCTCGCGATCACACGCGAGGGATGCCGGATCAGGTGAATGTTGACACAATCCGCCGCCCAATCGAGCGGGAAGCCGGGCAGCATATGATGCGGCATATGCTTCATATAGAAATGCGCCTTGCCGTCAGGGATCGCGCCTGCGCAGCGCGCCGCGACCTTGGCTGGATCGGCCTCATGGGCGGCGATGATCTCGGCGGCCAAAGGATGAGCGGAACCGCTTTCGCGGAGATAGGCGGCGTAGAAGGGCTCATCCCAAACCGCGCAATCGCCGCGTGCGGCGAAGGCATACATCATGGCCGTCGAAAGGTTGCGTGGGCCGGACCACATAGCGATTTTCATGATATGGACTCCGTATGGAACCGGTATGGAAATGATACATACGCAGATGGGCGTGTCGCCTGCTTCTCTGCTTCACAAATATCCTGGGGGGAGGCCGCTGGCCGGGGGGCAAAGCCCCCCTCATCATCCAACCACATCACGCGCCACCAGATCTTTGTATAGCCCGCGAATCCGCTTGGTCATCTCCCCCATCTGTCCGTCACCGATCCTCCGCCCATCGATCTCACCCACGGGGGTCTGCGCGCCAAACGTGCCGGTCAAAAAAGCTTCTTCGGCGCCATAGGTCTCGACCAGCGAGAAGTTCTTCTCAAACACCGGGATGCCATCAGCGCGGCAAACATCGATCACCTTCTGCCGGGTGATGCCGTTCATGCAATAATCACCGGTGGAGGTCCAAACCTCACCCTTCCGCACGATGAAGAAATTGCACGCATTGGTGGTGTTCACAAAGCCATGCACATCCAGCATCAGTGCCTCATCCGCTCCGGCTTTCTCCGCCGCGATGCAGGCGAGAATGCAGTTCAGCTTGGAATGCGAGTTCAACTTCGGGTCCTGCGTCATCGGAAGCCCGCGCAGATGCGGCACAGTGGCCAGTCGGATCGGGCGCGGCAGGGACGGGCGCGAATGCTCCATGATGATCACAACCGTCGGGCCCGTTACCGACAGAGCCGGGTGCTGAAACGGGCGCTGCTTGACGCCGCGCGTGACCATCAGCCGGGCATGCGCATCCGTTTCCATCCCATTCGCGGCGCGGGTGTCTTCCAACGCGGCGGCGAGCGCGGCGGCATCCATGCCGATATCCAGATCGATGGCTTTCGCGGCCTCGAACAACCGGTCGAGATGCTCGTCCAGGAAAGCCCAAACCCCTTCATAAAGTCGCAAGCCCTCCCAAACCCCATCGCCGAGCATGAAGCCGCTGTCATAGACGCTGACCAAGGCTTCGGCCCGTGGTTTCAACGCCCCATTCACCCAAATCAGGATGGCGTCATTGCGCGCATCCTCTTCCGCCTGATGGGTCGTCACTGCATCATCCATGGGCCTCACCTCCTGTTCACCGCCGCGTGACCTCACACCCATGTGCGTTGTATTTCAATGCCCTTGCATCACAAAAATGGATCACGCGCAGAAGGAGAGTGATCCCATGTCCCGACTTCCGATCCGTCACACGATGAAAACCGTGCTGTTGAGCTTTGCAATCTTGGCTGGCGTCGCGCTGCAACATGGCAAAGCCCATGCCCGCGACATTCAGACCACCGTGGTTGCAGGCGGCTGTTTCTGGTGCGTGGAATCGGATTTTGAGAGTGTGCCGGGCGTGATCGAGGTCGTCTCGGGATTCGCGGGCGGCACGGTGGCCAATCCGACCTATCGGCAGGTGGTGCGCGGCGGCACCGGGCATTTGGAGGTGGTCGAAATCACCTATGATGCCGACCGGCTGCCGTATGATCAGCTTTTGCACATGTTCCTCCGCTCGGTCGATCCGCTGGATGCGGGCGGGCAGTTCTGCGACCGGGGGCATAGCTATACCACGGGTATTTTTGTCGAAAATGCGCAGGAACGTGCCATTGCCGAAGCGGCGATTGCGCAGGCGAGCGCGGATTTGGGGCGGGCTGTGGTGACGCCGGTCCTGGATGCGGCGCCGTTCTATGCGGCCGAGGCGTATCACCAGGATTATTATCGTAGCGAGGATCTGATCGTGACGCGCTTTGGCCCGCGCCGGAAATCAGTGGCCTATCAGCTTTATCGGCAGTCTTGCGGTCGCGATGCGCGGGTGCAGGAAGTCTGGGGCAGCGCCGCCGCCTTCACCCATTAGAGAAACAGCGCCACATTGTTCCGCAAGATGATCTCAACCGCATAAAGCCCGAGGATCACGATCAGCGGTGCCAGATCGAGCCCACCCATTTGTGGCAACATCCGCCGGATCGGGGCATAGACAGGCTCCAGCAACCGGTTCAGCCCGTCCCAGATTTGCGCAACGATCGGTTGGCGCATGTTCAGCACGCCGAAATTGATCAGCCAGCTCATGATGATGTGGATGATGACGATGAAGAACGCCACGTCGATCAGCAGCATCAGGATTTGAAAGAGCGAGGTCATGGGGCGTGGCCTTTTTGCCTTTGATTTCAGCTAGGGCACAGACCTAAGCGCGAAGCTTCGCCACTGCAAGCCATGTGACGCGACGCCTCGCTTGACGCCGCCGCGCGCCCGGGCCATCTGCGCCGTCATGACACCGATCCTCCGCACCGCCGCCGAATTGTTACGCGCTCGTCGCGCCGCGCCATTGCCTTTGTTGGGCCTGCACAAGACGCCGATGCGCTGCTGGCCCGGGGATATCGACCTGTTTCTGGAACTGAACAACGGGCGCACCTTATCGCTTTTTGACATTGGCCGGTTCGGGTTGGCCGCCCGGATGGGATTGATCCGGGTGTTGCGCGAAAAGCGCTGGGGGTTGGTCGTCGCCGGGGCGTCGGTTCGGTATCGGGCCCGTATCCGACCGTTTCAAAAGTTTGAGATTCGGAGCCGAGCGCTCGCCTGGGACAAACGGTTTATCTATATTGAGCAGTCAATGTGGCGGGGCGAGACCTGCTGCAACCATATCCTGCTGCGCACGGCGGTGACCGAGCATGGCAGTATTGTACCGACAGATCAGGTGTTGGACGCGCTGGGTGAGACCGCGTTATCGCCCGATATGCCCGATTGGGCGCAAGCCTGGATAGACGCGGATGCCACCCGGCCTTGGCCGCCAAAGATGTAGGCGCGCTTGCCATTTTCATTGCCAAATCGCCCCAAGCGACCGATGCTGCGCGCAATTTTGGCCAAGGGGACGCGGATGGCGGACACCGTACTGCGCAAGCGGATTTGGGGCTGGTGGGCGTTTGATTGGGCCAGTCAGCCCTATAACACGCTGCTGCTGACCTTCATTTTCGGGCCTTATATCAATGATTTGCTGGGGGATGGCACCCGAGCGCAAACCGCCTGGGGCTATGGCATTGGGGCGGCTGGGATTTTGATTGCGCTGCTTGCGCCGATCCTGGGCGCGATTGCGGATCGGGCCGGGCATAAGATGCCGTTTATCTGGCTGTTTTCCGGGATGTATGTGCTGGGCTCAGCCGGGCTGTGGCTGGCGGCGCCGGATGATTTCAATCTGGTCTTCACCCTCTGCTTCTTCGCCATTGGCCTGATCGGGATGGAATTTGCGACGATTTTCACCAATTCGCTGATGCCCTCATTGGGGCCGCGCCAGGATCTTGGGCGGATCTCGGGCACCGGTTGGGCGATTGGGTATCTTGGTGGGTTCCTCGCCTTGGTGATTATGTTGTTGCTCTTGGCGGAGAATGCCGAGACGGGCAAAACCCTGATCGGGATTGATCCGATCTTCGGGCTTGATGCAGCGGCCCGTGAGGGCACCCGCGCGGTTGGGCCGCTGACCGCGATCTGGTTTGCGGTCTTCATGATCCCGTTCTTTCTTTGGGTGCGGGAGCCGCGGATGCCAGACGCCGTCCCGATGGGTCACGCGGTGCGCACGGCCTTGCCGGAACTGATGCGGCATCTCAAAGCGCTGCCGCAGGAGCGGAGCCTCTTCGCCTATCTCGGCTCGTCGATGTTCTATCGGGACGGGTTGAACGGGATGTATGTTTTTGGCGGCATCTATGCGGCGGGCGTTTTGGGCTGGTCGGTTGTCGATGTGGGGATTTTTGGCATCCTGGCGGTGCTTACAGGTGCGCTTTTTGCCTGGCTCGGCGGCAAGGCCGATAGCCGGTTTGGGCCGAAGCCGGTGATCACGGTGAACGTACTGGTTCTGACGCTGGTCGGGATCGGGATCGTGTTTATCTCGCGCGAGAGCGTGTTTGGCATCCCGACCGGGCCCGAGTCGGCATTGCCCGATATCGCGTTCTATATCTTTGGCGCGATGATCGGGGCTGCCGGTGGCGCGTTGCAATCGGCAAGCCGGACGATGCTGGTCCGCCAAGCGCATTCGGATCGGATCACCGAGGGCTTTGGCCTTTATGCGCTGGCGGGCAAAGCGACGTCCTTCATCGCGCCTTTGTTGATTGGGGTGACGACGCAGATCACCGGCAGTCAGCAAATGGGGATCACGCCGCTCATTGGGCTGTTCCTGATCGGGCTCATTCTGCTACTCTGGGTCAATCCGAATGGCCGCGAGGAGTCCCGTGCATGACCCTGACCCGTTCAACCCTGGCCGCGCTCGGCCTTGTATTCTTGGCCGCGTGCAACAGCGCCGCGCCGGATCGGGCCGCGAGCGGGCCGGTTTTGCCACCCTTGGATGTCACCCAATCCCGGCAAGAAGCGCGGCAGCTTTTCGGTGCGGAAGATCAGGGGTCGACCGGGACACCGGAGGCCTATGGCGGCTATGCGCGCGGCTGCGTCGCGGGGGCGGAGCAGTTGGCCGAGACCGGCCCGACATGGCAGGCGATGCGGCTTTCCCGGAACCGGAATTGGGCGCTGCCGGTCACGCTGGATTATGTGCGCGACCTGAGCCGCGAAGTGGCGCGCACGACCTCTTGGAACGGGATCTATGTGGGCGATATGAGCCAGCCGCGGGGCGGTCCAATGCTGACCGGGCACCGGAGCCATCAATCGGGGCTGGATATCGACATCTGGATGCGGCCCGCGACCAACCTGAACCTCAGTGTGACCGAGCGCGAAAATCTGTCGTCGATCTCCATGCGGCGGGCCAATGGCGCCTATGTCAACGATGCTTGGACTGCGGATCATTGGCGGGTGATGCGGGCCGCAGCGTCTGACCCGCGTGTCGCACGGATTTTCGTATTCCCGGGTGCCAAGGTGTGGATGTGTGACAATGAGACCGGCGACCGGAGCTATCTGCGCAATATCCGGCCCTGGTGGGGGCACCATTATCATTTCCACGTGCGGCTATCCTGCCCGGCGGGCATGGCGGGCTGCGAAGATCAGGCCGTACCGCCGCCTGGCGATGGCTGCGCCGAGGCGCGCGAATGGGTGCAAAATATCCTGAACCCGCCGCCGCCTGACCCGAACGCCCCGCCACCTCAGCCGCGCCGAGAACTGACCCTGGGCGATTTGCCCCGGCAATGCGCCGCGCTTCTGTCGCCCTGATCCGTTTCATCTTCCTCTGTCTCGCGCTGGTTGGGTCTCCCGCCAGCGCCGAGAGGCTGAGCGCCCTGACCTGGCGAGATGACGCGCCGGAGTTGGGTGGGCTGTCTGGGTTGGAAATGTCGGAGGATGGCAGCCAGCTTTGGGTGCTTTCGGATCGTGGGTTTTTGATCACGGCGGATGTTCTGCGCCTCGGCGGCGCGATCTCGCGGCTCCAGATTACGGATGTTGTGCCGTTGCTGGATACCCAAGGTCAGCGCGCGGGGAGACGGGCGGCGCGCGATAGCGAGGGGTTGGTCCGCATGGCCGATGGCCGGATCTTCATCTCTTATGAAGGTCATCACCGCATTTCGGAACATGGCGCTGATGGTGTTGAGCTTGACCGGTTCCCTGCGCCGCCGGAGACACCACGGCTTGCGGACAATGGATCTTTTGAAGGGCTTGCCCAGGGACCCGACGGGACCTTCTACACCTTGGCGGAAGATGGCGAGGATGGACCCGCGCCGCTTTACCGTTTGCGGGCGGAGGGATGGGATTTGTCCTGGCCGTTTCCGCGCAGCGACGATTTTGCGCCGGTCGGTCTGGATATGGACGATCGCGGACGGCTCTACGTCTTGGAACGCCGGTTTAATGGTCTGAACGGCTTCACAACCCGGCTCAGACGGTTCGAGATTGGCGAGGCGGGTTTGGAGGCGGCGCAGACCTTGCTGGAGTTTGACACCAGCGCCCGGATGAATTTCGAGGGGCTGGGTCTGTGGCGGGATGCGGCGGGCGGATTGGTCGCGACCCTGGTCTCCGACGACAATTTCCGGGCGCTGTTCCGCACCCAGATTGAAGAATACCGTCTGGCCGAGGACTAAGTTTAGCGCCCTGGGATTTCACCCCGTTTGCCGGTGAGGCGCCAGCCGTCGATCACCGCCATCGCCTCTTCGGCGGTTTCGACAAAACGGAATAGGTCCAGATCATCGCGGGCGATGGTGCCTGCCTCTGCGAGCGCGTCCCAATTCACTACGTCGCGCCAGAAGCTCTCGCCAAAGAGGATCACCGGCACCTGTTCCATCCGTCCAGTCTGAATCAGAGTCAGGCTTTCGAACAACTCATCCAGCGTGCCGAAGCCGCCGGGGAAGACGGCGACGGCCTTGGCGCGGATCAGGAAATGCATCTTGCGAATGCCGAAGTAGTGGAAGTTGAAGCAGAGTTCCGGAGTGATATAGGCGTTGGGCACCTGCTCATGCGGCAGCACGATGTTGAGTCCGATGGAGCAGCCGCCAGCCTCGGATGCGCCGCGATTGCCGGCCTCCATCACGCCAGGGCCGCCGCCGGTGACCACCACATCATGGGTGCAGCCGGTCGCGACGGAGCGTTCGGTCACCAAACGCGCGAATTTCTGCGCCTCTTCGTAATATTGACTCATGTCTTGCAGCGCTGCGGAGCGGGCGGTTTGACCCGGCGCGGGAATGCGTGCGCCGCCGAACATCACCACAGTCGATTCGATGCCGCGTTCATCCATCTCAAGCTGCGGTTTCAGAAGCTCTAGTTGCAGGCGCACGGGACGGAGTTCGTCGCGGCAGAGGAAATCCGGGTCGGCGAAGGCGAGGCGATAGGCGGGTGAGCGGGCTTGCGGGCTGTCGGCCACGATCTGGCTCGACTCGATGTCTTGATGGGCGTCGCGAAATGGCCCTTGGCGCTGGTCGTCTTTCATCTGGGTCCAATGTCCTTTTGGCGCAATCTTCTGATCAACCCTAGCGACCTGTGGCGGGCGGTGCCAATGGAATGCCTGTGATAGGATTGCGAAACCGGCGCGCCTTGCCTATAGGCGAGGGCCAATACGGACCCTCGGAGGACGCCCATGTCGAACGCTCAACTTGAAACAGCCATCGAGGCCGCTTGGGAAAGCCGCGATCAAATCACGCCAGCGACCACGGGGGAGACCCGTGAGGCGATAGAAGATACGCTGAACGCGCTGGATGGCGGCGGCTTGCGTGTTGCGGAACGGCAGGCGGATGGCACTTGGCATGTGAACCAATGGGCCAAGAAAGCGGTTTTGTTGGGCTTCCGCCTGAAAGACATGGAAATGCAGGGCGGTTCGGCCCAAGGCGGCGCGTGGTGGGACAAGGTCGACAGCAAGTGGAAAGACTGGGGCGAGAACCAGTGGCAGGCGGCGGGGTTCCGTGCCGTGCCGAATTGCGTGGTTCGGAAATCCGCGTTCATCGCGCCCGGTGTGGTGTTGATGCCGTCTTTCGTGAACCTCGGCGCTTATGTCGACGAGGGCACGATGGTTGATACCTGGGCCACGGTTGGGTCCTGCGCGCAGATCGGTAAGAATGTGCATCTTTCCGGCGGCGTTGGCATCGGCGGCGTGTTGGAGCCGATGCAGGCGGGCCCGACAATCATCGAAGACAACTGCTTCATTGGCGCGCGCTCTGAGGTGGTCGAGGGCTGCATCGTGCGCGAGGGCTCGGTTCTGGGCATGGGGGTTTTCATCGGCCAATCAACCAAGATTGTGGACCGGGAGACCGGTGAGGTCATGTATGGCGAAGTGCCATCCGGCTCGGTTGTGGTCGCAGGCTCGATGCCATCGAAGAACGGCGTGAACCTCTATTGTGCGGTGATCGTGAAACGGGTGGATGAGAAGACCCGCGCGAAGACCTCGATCAACGAGCTGTTGCGCGACTAACGGGAGGGGCCGCGGGGCCTAACGTCGGGATAAGACCAAGGCCGCCAGCGATGGCGGCCTTCGTGTTTTCAGAGCTTGCGTCATCGGTCTCAGTTGGCAACGTGAGTCACAGCGACAAGGCTTCGCGCGCTGAGATCAGAACGCGAAGCGGAGGCCGAGTTGCACGCCGACCGACGCACTGTCGTCGATAATCGGGCTGTCCGTAATCGCATCTTGCAGAAATTCTGCCCGCACCGCGCCGAAAAGCGATGTGCTGTCAGATAGCGGGAAAGCTGCGGAGGCGCCGATATAGGGCACGACTGTCGAACCCGGTGCATAAGCGGGCCGCCCGGCCTGGGCTTCTCCGGGCAGGACGCCGTACATGTATTCGGACAACTCTTCGCTCCGCCAGGTTGCGCCAGCGAAGACCTGCATCGGCAAACGGCCCGCGATGAGGCTTTGCGTGATCTGTAGATCCGCTTCTTGGCCGTCATGTTCCCCCGTTACTTCTTGCAGCAATGTGGCGCGAACCTGCGTTTCGGGCGCCAAAGACCAAGTGTAGCGCAGGCCGATATCGGCGGTGATATCGCGATCGATCCCTTGAAGGGCGCTCGAGTCGGGATCGGACAAGGCGGTGAAGCGCGGCGTAAGGACCGCCTCTAATTGTCCGGTGGGCCGGTTCAATACGGTCACGGAAACGCCGTTGGTCCCGACGGAGAACCCATTTCCCTGATAGGAGAGAAATGGCACCGCCCCCAACTCATCATCTTCGCCAACATAGGGCGAGCTTGAGATGCCAGCGGCCAAACCCGCGCTAAACCCCTGCGGCCCGTCTTGCGCATGGGCGGCTACAGTTACGAAGGTAAAAACAGCGGCCGTCGCGACGCGATACACCAAAGCGGACAAGGCAATCTCCAATCAAGTCTGTAATACGAGGGTTAAATTTCGAGATAGCCCTAACGCATGGAGACTCAAGAGAGAATCCGTCTTTCGGCCATTTGGGGAGGCATAGGCGACCTATTGCCGACGGATCAGGCGATAGCCGTCTTTGTCCTGATCGACATATCCAATTCCGGGCCAATTCCAATGATATCCGGCCATGGCATGGCCCGTCCGCGTTGCGAGGTCGAGCAGCCTGCGGCGTGATCGGATCGCGGTGTCTGGATCCATGTCGAATCCGAAGGCCCAATCGGGTTTGGCGAAGCTGACAATGTCATGCACCAGCGCGTCACCAGTGACGATCAGGCCATCGCCGTCGTTGAGCAAGATCGAGATATGCCCGGGCGTGTGGCCCGGCGTTTCAAGCACCGTGATGCCCGGCGCGATCTCATCCCCGTCCTGGACGGTTTGCAACCGGTCACCGATGGCGCGCAGCACGGATTGTGCGCCATCGACAGCGGGGCGGGCGATCGGCGACAGACGGTCGGCAAGGTCCGGCGCGCCCCAAAAGTCACGCTCAGCGCGACCGACACTGTAGATCGCATTGGGAAAGACGAGTCTGCCCGCAGGATCGAGCGTGCCCCAGACATGATCGGGATGCAGGTGGGTGAGCACCACTTTCGTGATGGCGTTTGGATCAATCTGCAAAAGCTGCATGTGCTTGCGCAACCGCCCCGTGCCGCTTTGCCATCCCAGGCCCGCACCGGTATCGATCAGGATCAGGTCATCGGATGTTCGGATCAGCGTGTGGCTCATCTCGCCCGCTGCAAGCTCCGGCGCGGCGCGCAAGCCGCACAGCGTTGCAAGGGCATCCTGCGGCGCGGCGGGGGCCAGTGCGCGAAAGGGAAGGGACATCGACCCATCGCTCAGCAAGCTCACCGTGCAATTGCCGAACTGTGCCTGGTGGAGGTCTGGCCCCCGGATCGGGTCTGGCGGCGGTAGGGTGGGGAGCGACGCTGCCGCGCGGGCGATGCTGAATTTTTCTTGTTCAGCCATGGTGCTGGCGTCTCCGAGCGGATCGTTTGGGCAGAGCCTAGCCGATCGCAGAGCCTATGTCAGAGCCTTCTTCGGTTGCCGCCGCGACGCTGCATGATAAGCTTTTGAGCGATAGCTTGAGGAGGTTCTGAGCATGCAAGGATTGGGGTGGATTTCGGCCATCATCGTTGGCGGATTGGCCGGATGGCTGGCCAGTTCGATCATGAAGGCCAGGACCGGTCTTTTGATGAACGTAATCTTGGGAATCGTCGGTGCGATTCTGGCGAACTTCCTGCTGGGGCTGGTTGGAATCACCGCTTCGGCGACATTGATCAGCCAGGGAATTGTCGGGTTGATCGGCGCCTGCATCTTGATCTGGGCGGCGCGGGCCATTCGGCGCCGCTGACGCTGTGCCAAAATAATGCGACGGAGTCTTCGATTTGCCGCGTGTGACGTTGCGACACCGGCAGAGAGAGGTTTGAAGCGATGATACGGGCAGTCTTGTTGATCTTGGCAATCAGCTTGGGGGTTTTTGCTCAAAAGGCCGATGCCTCTGAGACCCAAATGCAGGGCGCGTGGGGTGGAGATCAGCTTTGCACATGGTCCGACAGCGGCCCAACCTGATCTCGCCGCTGCGCTTAGGGCGCAGGTCTTGTGCGAGCAGTAGGTCAAAACCCGTCTCTGCCCGGCGGCCGGTTTTCTGCCCCGGTATCCGGCTTGACTTGTTTCGCCCCTCGGCGCACCACGCAGGCCATGAGCGATGAAAAGAAACCCAAGCGCCGCCAGCAAGTCTTTACCCTGCTTGTGGAGGTCGGTCGGAAAGAGGGCGACGGATTGCCCGAAAACGCGACAGGGGCGGCGTTGCTTTGCTATGCCTCTGGCGTTGATGAGGCCGAGGCGGTGCGTGAAACCGTGGCGATCCTGAAACAGGCGGAATTGGCGCCGCTGGATGTGACCGGCTATGGCACACCCGAGGAACGGGCCGCCCAAGGGCATGAGATTGAGGCGGAGGAGCGCGAGTTGATGGCGCGCGCCTTGGCAGAGAACGCAGTGATTGTCGCGCAGATGACGCCGTTTTTTGGCGAGGATGGATCCTAAGCGGCTGTCTGGACGGTCTTTTCCGATGGGCGCGATGGATTCTTCCAAGCCGCCGGATTACTGCGTGACTGTCTTTGAGGAGCATCCCCAAGGTGTCTTGGATTTCGGCCCGTTCGGCCTAGCTTTGGATCGTCACGCCAGCATCCTTCATGCCATCAATCGCTGCGGCCAGAGAGCCGTCTAGGTCAATCGCCCGACACAAGTCTTGTCGGACTGTCACGCCAAACCCCAATTTCGCGGCATCTACGGCGGAGTAATTGACGCAAAAATCTGTCGCCAGACCGACCAATGTGAGCTGTGTGATGCCGAGGGATTGGAGAGCCCCATCGAGCCCTGTTGCCGTTTGGTGGTCATTTTCGAAGAAGGCCGAGTAGCTGTCGATTTCTGGGCGGAAGCCCTTTCGGATAATGAGTTGCGCCGGGGTCGTGCGAAGATCGGGATGGAACGCGGCGCCTGTTGAGGATTGGATGCAATGATCCGGCCATAGGACTTGTGGACCATAGGGGAAGTCGACGACAGAATAGGGCTCTTGGCCACCATGTTCGCTGGCGAAGCTGGAGTGACCGGCGGGGTGCCAATCTTGCGTCAGGATCACGGCCTGGAACTCATCCATCAGGGCGTTGATCCCGGGGACGATTTCATCGCCGCCAGGGACGGCCAGTGCGCCGCCGGGACAGAAGTCATTCTGGACGTCGATAACGATCAGGGCATGGGTTGCATCGCGCATATGGGCCTCCGCTTTGCTTGCGTGCGGCCAGCCTACCCGTTGAACCGGAGGACACAACGGCGTATCTGCCCCGCATGTTTACGGTTGCTGCACTCTACCATTTCACGAAAGTCGACGATCCGGCGGCGTTTCGCGGTCCGCTGCTTGGGCTTTGCGAGGCTGGCGGGGTCAAAGGCTCCCTGCTTTTGGCGCATGAGGGGATCAACGGCACGATTGCGGGGCCTCGGGAGGGGATCGACGCGGTGTTGGCGCATATCCGCGGCTTGCCGGGCTTCGACCGGTTGGAGTGGAAAGAGAGCCACGCGGCCGAGATGCCCTTTGGGCGGCTCAAGGTGCGTCTGAAGCGCGAGATCGTGACGATGGGCCAGCCGGATGTGGACCCAACCTGCGCGGTGGGCCGCTATGTAGAGCCGGCCGATTGGAACGCGCTGATCAGTGCGCCGGATGTGGCAGTGATCGATACGCGGAACGATTATGAAATCGCCATCGGGACCTTCGAGGGCGCGGTCGACCCCGGCACGGAAACCTTCCGCGACTTCCCGGCTTGGTGGGCCAAGAATGCGGATCGATTCCATAACAAAAGGATCGCGATGTTCTGCACCGGGGGAATCCGCTGCGAGAAATCAACGGGATATCTGATGTCTCAAGGGATTGATGAGGTCTATCACCTGAAAGGCGGCATCCTGAAATATCTCGAAGAGGTTCCCGAGGCTGAGAGCATGTGGCGCGGCGAATGCTTTGTGTTCGACGAGCGGGTTTCGGTTGGGCATGGGTTGGTCGAAGGGCCGCATGTTCTGTGTCGAGCATGCCGGCGGGCATTGGAGCCGTCGGACTTGCGTCGTGAGGAATATGAAGAAGGGGTGTCGTGCCACCAGTGCTTGGCGGAGCATAGCGAAGCAGATCGGGCGCGGTTCCGGGAGCGGCAGAAGCAGATTGCGCTGTCTAAGGAGCGCGGGGAACGTCATCTGGGGCGTGTCGGCCCATGACGATCATCCATTCAAGACGCCGACGCTACCGCGAAGTCCGCATCCGGCGGCTTCGACGAATTGTCGGCTGCTTCGAGATCGGGGCGGGCCACAGCGGGTAACTCGAAGAAGAAAGTTGTTCCAACGCCTTCTTCACTCGTGAAATCTATCTTCCCGCCATGTCCTGCGATGATTGCGCTAGAAACGCTCATGCCCAAACCGGACCCCTCATAGCTTCGTTCGTCTGATGAGTCGATTTGGCTGAATTGTTCGAAGATGAGTTCGGATTTGTCAGCCGGAATGCCGATGCCGTCGTCTGAGATAGAAAGACGAACGATCCCATCCACATGCTCAAGACGGAGGCGGACGGACCCGTCTTTGTGGGAGAATTTGACGGCATTTGAAAGGATGTTGGTCACAACCTGTTCGAGTCGTTCAGGGTCTGCATTGACCCAATATTCTTGATCGCCGGTTGGCTGCTCGATCTGCACGCCGAGACCTTCGGCATAAGAGGTCATGCGATCAACGACGCCGGTCGTGAGACTTTTAAGCTCAAGGTCCTGAAAATCATACGTGAGGCGACCGGCTTCAGACTCTTGGAACGTGAGAATCCCTTCGATCAGTTCCGACAGGCGCGCACTGTTGCGGTTGGCAATCGTCAGCAGAGGCGCTGCCTTTTCGGGAAGATCCCCGGCAACGCCCGATTCCAGCAGTTGCAATGATCCCTTGATGGAAGTCAGCGGCGTGCGCAGCTCGTGGCTGATCGTGGAGATAAACTCCGTCTTTGCTTTGTATGCGGCTTTCGATTTCTCGTGCTCTTTCTCGATCTGCCGGACATGCCGCAGATTGGTGACATACCCGACCAGAAAGCTTCTGGCGCATTCGATCACGAAGGACAGAACAAAAAGCACCGTAAAGAACTGCAGCCATAGTTCCGACCGGAGCGGTGCGCCGGAAACAATCAGGTCATAGATCGGAATGAAGAGAATCGCTGCCATATAGATCGACAGGCGCAACGCGAGAACGGGCAAGAACTGGTTGTTGTTGATGGCCGCGAAGACAGACGCCGAAAAAAGCAGGAAGAGCGGCATGAAATGCGAGACTTGCCCCTGCTGGAGCGCAACAGATATGCAAAACAAAGAGATCACCGACGCGCTGACGACGGTTCCGAGATAGATGTACCGCAGGTGGCTTTTTATCGCCTTTTCATTCCATATCTGCGGCCTGCGGATTAGGAAAAAGACCCGCAAATCAAAGAGTTCACTGAGCCAGATCGCGGCATAGAAGATTAGCGCGGTCGTGGTGTCATAATAATAGGCAGCAAGGGCAATGCCGGATCCAAAGATCACAACCCTTTGCATAAACAGGCGTTGCCCCACTCGCGCATAGTCGCGCATCCGACTGCGGAGAGATTGGGTGTCCGTTGGACCAAGGAAGGTGTTGGTTAGGTCTTTTAACGCATTCTGCAAGAGACAGACTTTCGTCACTACTCGATTGTTTCCAATTATACAGGAAACACGCCCAATTTATGGGTTTGTTGCGATAGATGAGGAATTGCCGTGATCAAGCTATGGCATCAATATGTCATATCTTTGTTCGGCTGCACGCTAAAAACTACGAAACACCTGAGATGCGCCGACATCTCAGGTGGTATTTATTGTAACGACGGCTCTTGCCAACGACGTCGAAATGCCGCCGTTACAGCCTTAGATCAAATGGGTACGGCGTTGACGTCCGTCAAGCCGGGCTGTTCTTAAAAATCCAAATTCTCGACGCTCAGCGCATTTTGCTGAATGAATTCCCGGCGGGGCTCAACCACATCTCCCATAAGTTTGGTGAATATGTCGTCGGCATCGGCCAGATCATCGATTTTGACTTGCAGAAGGGTGCGGGCCTCATGGTCCAGCGTCGTCTCCCAAAGCTGATCGGGGTTCATCTCTCCCAATCCTTTGTAGCGCTGCAATGTGAGGCCCTTGGCGCCTTCCTCAAGGATCGCGTCAAGCAGCTCACTTGGCCCATGGATGAGCACGTCACGGTCTTTGCGAGATAGATGCGAGGGGTCGCGATAGACCTCGCGGCTATCGACCGAGATGGATGACAGCTTGCGCGCTTCGCCAGACCGCAGAACCGCGCCATCAAGCGTGCGGATTTCCTCGACACCGCGCAAGACGCGGCTGAGCCGGATTCCATGGTCTTGGGTGATCCGGCCCTGCCAGCCGCGCTCATATTCAACGGCCACAAGATCGAGCCGTTGGGCCACATCATCGGCGACGCGCTGCAAATCAGCATCGGCGCGGCCAGGGTCGAAAGCACCAGCGATCGCGGCCTGTTCCAGGATGTGGCGCGGATAATGGGTTGGGAAAGCATCTAGGATGCGCTTGAAATTGCGGGCGGCGTCGACCACGCGGGCCAAGTCCGCTCCGGCGATTTCCTCGTTGGATTGGAGCCGCAGAACCGCCCCTTCGATGCCCTGTTGAATCAAGTAATCATCCAACGCGCCTTGGTCTTTCAGGTAAACCTCGGATTTGCCGCGCGCGACTTTATAAAGCGGCGGCTGGGCGATGTAGAGATACCCGCCCTCGATAATCTCCGGCATTTGCCGGAAGAAGAAGGTGAGCAGCAGGGTGCGGATATGCGCGCCGTCGACATCGGCGTCGGTCATGATGATGATCTTGTGGTAGCGCAGCTTTTCGATATCGAACTCGTCGCGCCCGATGCCGGTGCCAAGCGCGGTGATCAATGTGCCGATCTCTTGGCTCGACAGCATCCGGTCAAACCGCGCCCGTTCCACATTGAGGATTTTACCCCGAAGCGGCAGCACGGCCTGATTGTGCCGCGAGCGGCCCTGTTTGGCGGAGCCGCCGGCACTGTCGCCCTCGACCAGGAAGAGCTCGGATTTGGCCGGGTCCTTTTCCTGACAATCGGCCAGTTTGCCGGGGAGGCTGGCCACGTCCATCGCTGTTTTGCGGCGCGTCAACTCGCGGGCCTTGCGCGCCGCTTCGCGGGCCAACGCCGCTTCGATGATCTTGCTGACAATCGTTTTGGCTTCGTTCGGATGCTCTTCGAACCATTCCTGAAGCTTCTCATTCATCAGGCTCTCGACCGCCGGGCGGACCTCGGAGGAGACCAGTTTGTCTTTGGTCTGGCTGGAGAATTTCGGGTCAGGAACCTTGACCGAGAGCACGCAAGTGAGGCCTTCGCGGGCGTCGTCACCGGTGAAGTTCACTTTCTCTTTCTTTGCGATCCCGGAGGAGTTCGCATAAAGATTGATCGTCCGGGTCAGCGCGCCGCGGAACCCCGCAAGATGGGTGCCGCCATCGCGCTGCGGGATGTTGTTGGTAAAGGGCAGGACCGTCTCGTGGTAGCTGTCATTCCACCACATCGCGACCTCGATCCCGATGCCATCGCGCTCGCCGGTGATGAAGATCGGCTCTTCCATGGCGGAGGTCTTGGACCGGTCGAGATAGCGGACGAATTCGCGGACGCCACCTTCGTAAAACAGCTCGGATTTCAGCGCTTCGGCAGGTCGTTCATCTTCCAAGATGATGCGGACACCGGAGTTGAGGAAGGCCAATTCACGCAGGCGGTTTTCGAGTGTCTTGAAGCTGTAATCGAGGTTGGAGAATGTGGCGGTCGAGGCCATAAACCGGACTTCGGTTCCGGTGCGATCCCCTGCATCCCCCACCACTTCGAGGTGTTTGACCGTATCGCCATGTTCGAACCGGGCGATATGCTCTTTGCCATCGCGCCAGATGCGCAGTTCCAGCCAGTCAGAAAGCGCATTCACCACGGACACGCCCACGCCATGCAGGCCGCCCGAGACTTTGTAGGAGTTCTGGTCAAACTTCCCGCCGGCGTGAAGCTGGGTCATGATGACCTCAGCGGCGGAGACGCCTTCTTCCTCGTGAATCCCCACAGGAATGCCGCGCCCGTTATCATGCACAGACACACTGGAATCGGCATGAATTTTGACGGTGACGGCATCTGCGTGGCCTGCCAAGGCCTCGTCGATCCCGTTATCGACGACCTCATAGACCATATGATGCAGACCCGAGCCGTCATCGGTATCACCGATATACATGCCGGGGCGTTTGCGGACTGCCTCTAAGCCTTTGAGAACTTTGATGGAATCTGCGCCATAATCTTCAGGCGCGGGGGCATTTTCGGCCATGCGGACCTCTGTTGTTCTTATGCCAGATTTATAGGGTTTTTCGGGGGGGATGTCACGGGTGTGACACCATATTTAGGGGGTCGCGATGGCGATTACCACAGCGACAAGGATCAGCAGAAGGCCCGCAACCTGGTTGGTCCGCTTCAAGGCATGTGGCGAGGCGATCAACAGCCGCGCCCGATCCACAAAAGCCGCGAAGCCGAAATTGCCGATCAAAGGTACGATCATCGAGATGAGGGCGATCAAGAGAATGTCGGTCGCCGTGATCTCGGTCAGATCAAAGAAGCCGGGCAACATCCCCATATAGAATAGGATCGCTTTCGGGTTGGCGAGGATCGCCGCCAGGCCAGCGACGAAGCCCGCCCACTGACCCGGGCGATTTAGGCGCGTGTCAGCATCGATACGTTTATCGGCGTGGCGAAGCAGCATCAGCCCCATGCCTGCAAAGACCAGCACGGCAAGCCAGCGCAGCGCGTCCATTACCCAATCATAGGCCCCAACGATCCAAGCCAGGCCCAAGATCGCCAGAAGCGACCAGACGACATCGCCAATCGCGACGCCGAACATCAGCGGAACGGCCCCGCGGATGCCATGACCCAGTGTCCGGGCGGTGAGCGCCAACCAGACCGGACCGGGTGTCAGGAAGAGGACGAAGAGCGCCCCGGCATAAAGCGCGATTTGGGCCGCCGTGAGTGTCATGGTGTGACCTCGGCGACGGTTGAGCGGCCTCCGGTTTCCGTAACGGAGAAATGCTGCGCGCGGTCGCCAAGCTCGGCAAAGAGCTCTGGGCCCGTCCCGGTCATCCAGGCTTGTGTTTCAAGCGCGCAAATCTCGTCGAACAAGGCCGCCCGGCGCGCGGCGTCGAGATGGGCCGCGACCTCATCCAGCAGGACAAGCGGAGCGGTGCCGGTATCGGCTTTCAGTGCGCGGGCATTGGCGAGGATGAGAGAAATCAGAAGGGCCTTTTGTTCGCCGGTCGAGCACTGCTGCGCCGGGGCGTGTTTCGCGGCATAGATGGCTGCGATGTCGCTCCGATGCGGCCCGATCAGCGTGCGGCCCGCCGCTAGATCGCGCGGGCGATTGGCGGCGAAGCTTGTGGCAAAATCGGCGGCGGCGTGCAGCGCTTCTCCGCCCTCGGCCTCAGTTAAGGTCAGATCAGCGGCAGGGAACGCTGTCTCTGCCCCGTCTTGCGCCTCGGCGATCCGGGCGAGCGCCGCATGGCGGTTTTGGGTGATTTTGGCGGCGGCATCTGCCATCTGCGTTTCGATCGCGTCATACCAATGCGCATCCCGAATCATGTCTTTCAGGAGCCTGTTCCGCTCCCGCATCGCTTTGTCATAGGCCAAGACGGCCTCGGCATGGTCCGGTGTGAAACTCATTGTCATCCGGTCAAAAAACCGGCGCCGTCCCTCTGCCCCTTCAATCCAGAGCCTGTCTTGCGATGGTACCAGCCAGACCATGCGCAGAATGCGTGCCAGCGCCGTTTGCGGCGCGGGTTTGCCGTCAATGCGCAAGCTGCGACTCTGTCCCGGCTCCGCCCCGGTCTCAAGCTCGTGAGACAGATCCCCGGCGATCTCGGCCTTGATCTTCCAGCCGAGCGCTTCGGGTTTGCGGGCGATGTCATCGGCGCTGGCGCGTCGGAGGCCCCGGCCCGGAGAGAGAAGCGACACCGCCTCTAAGATGTTTGTTTTGCCCGCGCCATTAGGACCAAAAAAAGCGACCGGGCGGCCATCAAGCGCGAGATCGGCGCGCTGATGCGAGCGGAAATGCGACAAGATGAGATGTTCTAGAAAGGCCTTCATGCGAGCATCCGGTTTGCGCGGGCGCCCGTTTTCTTCGAAGAAAACGGTTCGGAAAACATCTGTTTTCCGCCTTGGAATTTTCGAAAATTCCGGGTCCCTGTCACACGCGCATCGGCATGACGACATAAACGGCGGACGTGTCGCCACCCTCTTGCATCAGGGTCGGATCACCGGCCGAGTTGAACAAGAACACGGCGTTTTCCCGATCTACCTGGCTGGCGATCTCCAGCAGGTATTTGGCGTTGAACCCGATCTCCAACCGCTCATCACCGTAGGCCACGGCCAGTTCTTCCTCGGCATTGCCGCTATCGGGCGCATTCACGGACAGCACCAGACGGTCCTCATCCAACTGCAATTTCACGGCCCGCGAGCGCTCCGACGACACAGTCGCAACCCGATCCACGGCTTTGGCGAAATCGCTCGCATCCACTTCTAGCTTGCGGGTGTTCCCGGTTGGGATGACGCGAGAGTAATCCGGGAACGTGCCGTCGATCACCTTTGAGGTCAGGGTAATCTCGGGCGTCGCAAAGCGAATCTTCGTCTCCGAAACCGAGACGGCGATCTCCGCCTCATCATCTTCCAGAAGCTTGCGCAACTCACCCACGGTTTTGCGCGGCACGATCACACCGGGCATCGTCTCCGCCCCGCCAGGGAGCGTCGCGTCGACCCGCGCCAAGCGGTGCCCGTCGGTTGCCACGGCGCGGAGGACCTTGCCATCTTCGGCATCGGCGACATGGAAATAGACACCGTTCAGATAATACCGGGTTTCTTCGGTGGAGATCGCGAATTTCGACTTGTCAAACAGCCGACGCAGCACCGGCGCTTTGGCTGAGAAATTGGCCGAATATTCCGAAGACGTCATCACCGGGAAGTCTTCTTTGGGCAAGGTCGCCAAAGAGAAATTTGAGCGGCCAGCCTCAACGGCCAAACGGCCCGAGGCGCCATCATCGGAGAGCTGGACCAATGCGCCATCCGGCAGTTTCCGAACGATCTCATGCAGGGTGACGGCGTTGACCGTTGTGGCGCCTGCACGTTCCACTTGCGCAGCCACTTTATCGACCACTTCGATATCCAGATCGGTTGCCCGGAACGAGACCTCGGCTCCGTCCGCCTCGATCAGCACATTGGCGAGGATCGGAATGGTATTCCGACGCTCCACAACAGATTGCGCTTGGCTCACCGCGCTCAGCAATGTGGCGCGTTCGATCGAGATTTTCATGCCCAGGCTCCGACAGATAGCGGGGCGGAGAGCGTAGCCGCTCCGCCCGGAGGCTCAAGTGTTTTGTTGAAGTGTCGCGTATCGGGCCGCCGCGTCAATGGCTTTCGGCCCGATTTCTCACGATATGAGGCAGTTAAGCCTCCAGCATCCGCCGCAGAAGCTCCGCATCCTCTGCGATCTGACTGTCGACGGCCATCAGCTCTTCGATTTTGCGAACGCCGTGCAGGATTGTGGTGTGATCGCGACGGCCCAGTTTCCGGCCGATCTCAGGCAGCGAGCGCGTTGTCAGCGTTTTGCAAAGATACATCGCCATTTGCCGGGGGCGCGCATTGTTCCGCGCCCGGCTGGGGCCAAGCAGGTCAGCTTGCCGGATATGGTAATGCTCACACACCTTCTTGATGATCTCATCCATCGTCACCTTGCGGTCGGTGGCACGCAGGATGTCCGACAGGCATTCCTGGGTCAGATCCATGGTGATTTCAGAGCCAATCAGATCGGCAAAAGCAAAGAGCCGGGTCAGCGCGCCTTCAAGCACGCGAACATTGGTTGAGATGCGATGGGCCACGAACTCCAACACGCCGGGCGCGATTTGCAGGTTCGGGTAGCGCTCGCGATAGGCCTCGGCCTTGGTCTGCAAGATACCCAAACGCAACTCGTAATCGGTTGGATGCAAATCGACCACCAAGCCGCAAGCCAGGCGCGAGGCGATCCGGTTGTCGAGATCTTCCATATCGACGGGTGCACGATCGCCAGAGATAACGATTTGCTTGCCCATTTCGATCAAGGCATTGAATGTGTGAAAGAATTCTTCTTGAGTCGAGTTCTTGCCCGAGATGAATTGGACATCATCCACCATCAGCACATCGACCGAGCGGAACATTTCCTTGAAGCCCATCGTATCCTTCTCGCGCAGCGCGCGGACGAAGCGATACATGAACTGTTCGGCGGAGAGATAGAGGATGCGCAGCTGTGGCTGCCGGGTGCGCAACTCCCAAGCGATGGCATGCATCAGATGGGTCTTCCCGAGGCCGACCCCGCCATAGAGAAAGAGCGGGTTGAATGAGACCGGGCCGCCTTCGGCCACGCGGCGCGCGGCAGCATGGGCCAGTTCATTGGGTTTGCCCACAACAAAGGCGTCAAAGGTGAAATTCGGGTTAAGCGATGCGTTTGGCAGACCGTTGTTATCGGCAGGGGCCGCGCCGTTGAGCGCTTGCCCCTTGGGTGCCTCGGCTGCCGGGGCGGTATTGGCGTTGCCAGCTGCGGCGCCGGCGGTTGGGTCCACGTCGAACTCTATGCGATCGGCGCCAATCCCGGCGGAGATCAAATGGCGCAGGATCACATCGCCAAAATTCTGTGAGACCCAAGAGCCGATGAATTTCGCTGGCACCAGAAATCGCACGGTGCCGTCTTCAAAACTGTCAAAAGTGATTGGCTCGATCCAAGCTGAAAAATTATTCTTCCCAATCGATTTCATCAATTCGCCGCGGACATGTCCCCAAGTCTCATTCGTCATTTTGTACCCGTCGTTCTTTTTATCTCGGATCGCTGCCAAGCCAATCCTCAGGCCTCCCCAAAAGGTCAGCCACGGTTATGAGTTTATGTGTGACAAGATCGACCTGGGCACCCACCGGCGGCATTGATGTAAAACACATCATGCCCAGCCACCGGAGAGGCGAAGGACGCGGCCGACCCGAAAAAGCGCCAGCCAAGCGGCACAGCGTTGCTCTTTGACCCATCCTTGGTTTGCCCAAGTTTAGAGCCAAAACAGCACCACTTAGACGCGGTGCGGGTATTGAGACATTTCTGGCCGCACCACTGGGAAAGCATGATCGCTTCCCATGTCGCACGGCGACATATCAGACCAACCGACAAGTGCCCGTTCGGTTGCTGTCTTCATGTCGATGGTGGTGACCCCGTCGGTGAGTTTAACGCTCACCCATGTATCATTTGGCCGTAGCTTTTTGATACACGAACCGCGGTCCGTGCCCATCCGTTCTGTCCCCCCAGACAATCTGAATCACTGGGGTAAGCTAGCGGGAGTCACGCGCGTCTCGCAACATCTCTTCGTTCTTGACTCTGTCCATTCCAGCAATCGAATCTCGGTGGGGGAATTTAGCCCTTTGATCCGGCGTCATATTTTTGAAACAAAAAAAAGCGCCCCAATTGGAGCGCCTTTAAAATAAGGAAGTATTGAGACCGCCGCTTAGGCACCCAGGGCTTTCACACGTGCAGAAAGGCGCGACATTTTTCGAGCAACGGTGTTCTTGTGCAACACCCCTTTGGTGACGCCGCGCATCAGTTCGGGCTGAGCTTCGCGCAGCGCCGATTGGGCTGCCGCTTGGTCACCGGAGGCGATGGCTTCTTCGACTTTGCGGAGATAGGTGCGGATGCGCGAACGGCGGGCTTTGTTGATGGCGAAACGGCGCTCGTTCTGACGGGCGCGTTTCTTGGCTTGAGGCGAATTTGCCATGTCGGTTTCCCTTCGGATGGGTCTGTTCAAATGTCGAGCGCATTGCGAGACCGCACCCCGGGTTTTGCGAACCGGGCAAATCTGGCCAAAGCGGGCCTCACGCGCATGTATCGGCGCCGTTTAAGGGATTCGGGCCGGGAAGGAAAGCCCCTTTGGCGTGGCGATCCTGTCTCCTAATGCAGAGCCGATTTCCTCTAGGGCTCCCGACGGCGGTCGCTCATTTGTCGCGGAACTGCGCCTCGCGTTTTTCGAGGAACGCGGCCATGCCCTCTTTTTGGTCTTCGGTGGCAAAGAGCGCGTGAAACAGGCGGCGTTCAAAGAGCAGCCCTTCGCGGAGCGTTGTCTCATAACTGCGGTTCACCGCTTCTTTCACCGCCATCGCCGTCAATGCGGATTTCTCGGCGATTTTGGTCGCCGCGCCCATCGCCTCTTCCATCAGCTTCTTGGCCGGCACGACGCGGGAGACGAGGCCGGAGCGTTCGGCCTCCTCGGCTGTCATAAAGCGCCCGGTCAGATGCATATCCATCGATTTCGATTTGCCGACGAACCGGGTCAGGCGCTGCGTCCCGCCAATCCCGGCAACCACACCGAGATTGATCTCTGGCTGTCCGAACTTCGCCGTATCCGCCGCGATGATGAAGTCGCACATCATCGCCAACTCGCAGCCGCCGCCAAGCGCATAGCCCGCCACGGCGGCGATGATCGGTTTGCGGCATTTCAGGAACTGCTCAACATCTTCACCGAAGAGATCGCTGGTGAAGGCTTCGACAAATGTCTTCTCCGACATTTCTTTGATATCGGCACCGGCGGCAAAGGCCTTGTCGGACCCGGTCAGCACGACCACCCGCACCTTATCATTCTGTTCTGCCGCTTTCAGAGCCTTCGACAATTCGCCCAGCACTTGGCTGTTCAGCGCGTTCATTGCGTCGGGGCGGTTTAGTTTGATCAGTGCGATATGGTCTTCGATCTCGACGATCAGGGTCTCGTAAGCCATGTGGGGGCGGGCCCTCGATTGTTGAACTTCAGGCCGTAGGGTTAGCAGCCTGACCCGGGGGTTCAAGCTATCTTTGGCATGACGCGCAGTAAAAGCTGGATCGGCCCGATTGCACAATTCGGCGGATTTCCCCCTGACATCCGGGGGTTGGGCAGGGTGCGTCTTCGCGGTCATAGACCCGAAAACTATGTTGAAAATAGCCCAACTCTCCGTCGGCTTGCCGGTAATCGCGCAGAGAAGAGCCTCCTGCCTCAATCGCCTCGGCAATCACATCGCGGATTACCGGCACCAGTTTGGCGATGCGGTGCCGCGAGAGATTCCCGGCCAGCCGTTTGGGGGAGATCCCGGCCCGGTGCAGCGCTTCGCAGACATAGATATTGCCAAGCCCGGCGATGATCCGCTGATCCAGAAGCGCTGTCTTCATCGGGGTTCTGCGTCCGGCCAGGCGGTCCGTGAGATAGCTCTCGTTGAATGTGTTGCTCAACGGCTCCGGCCCGAGATTGGCGATCAGCCAGTGATCGTCCACATGCGCCGTCGGGGTCAGGTCCATCGCGCCGAACCGCCGGGCATCGTTGAACGTGACCCGCGCGCCGGTCTCCATATCGATCACCACGTGGTCGTGTTTCTCCGGGGCCGGATGCGCGTGGTGGAACTGCCCCGGCATATCGCGGCCAGCCACGCCGGAGATCAGCATCCGCCCCGACATGCCCAGATGGATGATCAGTGTCTCAGCGGTATCAAGATCGGCCAGGATATATTTCGACCGTCGTCGAAGCGCCGTTACCGTCCCGCCGGTTAGCCGGGCGCCCATATTCTCAGGCAAAGGCCAGCGCAGGTCGGGCCGACGCGCCTCCGCCTTGGCGATCCGGACGCCCTCCATGACGGGGGCCAACCCGCGACGCACTGTCTCGACCTCTGGAAGTTCTGGCAAAGCGGGCTTTCCTTGTCATAGCAGGGCGGTGTATCCGCGTGGGCGCGGCCTTCTCTTTGAAGGACACCAAGACCAGGAGGGCAAGAGCCCATGAGCGAGAAAGACACCCGCACCACCCATTTCGGTTTTCAAACCGTGGGCGAAAAGGACAAGGCGGGCATGGTCCACGGTGTCTTCACCAATGTCGCCTCGCGCTATGATGTGATGAATGATGTCATGTCGGTTGGCATCCACCGGGTCTGGAAAGACGCGATGATGGATTGGCTGGCCCCGCGCGATGGCCAGGCCTTGCTGGATGTGGCCGGCGGCACGGGCGATATCGCGTTTCGGTTTCTGAAACGGGCGCCTGGAGCCGGGGCAACCGTGCTCGATATGACGGAATCAATGCTGGTCGAGGGGCAGAAGCGCGCCGAGGCGGCGCATCTGGCCGAAAAGCTGAACTGGGTTGTCGGCGATGCGATGGCCCTCCCCTTCGAGGCCAACACCTTCGACGTTTACACGATCAGTTTTGGCATTCGGAATGTCACGCGCATTCCCGATGCGTTGTCTGAGGCGTTCCGGGTGCTGAAACCCGGCGGGCGGCTGATGGTGTTGGAGTTCAGCCAACTGCCGAATGACGGGCTACAGAAGCTCTATGATCTTTACTCGTTCAACGTGATCCCGCGCATGGGGCAAGCGATCGCCAATGACCGGGAGAGTTATCAATATCTGGTCGAATCGATCCGCAACTTCCCGGAGCAGGAGGTGTTTGCCGAGATGATCCGCACCGCCGGGTTTGAGCAGGTGAAATACCGCAATCTCAGCATGGGCATCGCCGCACTGCATTCGGGGTGGAAGCTCTAGGTGCGCGGTCCTCACAATATTTGGCGGGTGATCCGCACGGGCGCGACGTTTGAGAGAACGGGAGCGATGCGCGTGGCGCTGGAAGCGATGGATGCGCCGCGCAGTTTGCGAATCGCGGCGCGGATCTTGGGCTGGCCGTTCAAATGGCTGGGGCTGAAAGGCGACATCAATCTGCCGCCGGTGACCCGGGCGCTGACAGCACTGGGGCCGGCCTATATCAAATTCGGTCAGATACTCTCAACACGGCCCGATGTGGTCGGTGGCGATTTGGCGACGCAACTTCGCGTGTTGCAAGACAAGCTGCCACCCTTTCCGACCGAGCGCGCCAAACGGGTCGTCGCCTCCGAGTTGGAGATGCCGGTTGAGGTGCTGTTTTCGGAGTTTTCCGACCCTGTTGCAGCGGCTTCGATCGCCCAGGTGCATCGGGCGCGCTTGGCCGAGACGGGGCAGGAGGTGGCCGTCAAAGTGCTTCGCCCGAATATCGAGCGGGCGTTTCGCAAGGATATCGATGCATTCTACCTGATTGCGTGGTTGGTGGAGACGCTCTCGCCCGCCTCGCGGCGCTTGCGGCCCAATGATGTGGTGGCGCATTTCGAAGGCGTTGTTTTGCGCGAGTTGGATCTGCGGATCGAGGCGGCGGCGGCCGGTGAATTTGCCGCCAATACGGCGAAGGACGAGGGGTTTCATGTGCCGTCGGTCGAATGGTTCTTGTGTTCGCGGCAGGTGATGACGTTGGGTTGGGCCAATGGCATCCCTTACGGCGAAGCCGAGGAAGTGATCGCGGCCGGGCATGACAACAAAGCCATTGCGGCGCGCACCCTGCAGATGTTCCTGACCCATGCCCTGCGCGACGGGTTTTTCCACGCGGATATGCATCAAGGGAACCTGAAAGTCGGGCCGACCGGTGAGATCGTCGCGCTCGATTTCGGGATTATGGGGCGGTTGGATGAGTACACCCGCCGGGTCTATGCCGAAATCTTGATGGGCTTCATCCGCAAGGATTATCGACGTGTTGCTGAGGTGCATTTCGAGGCCGGTTATGTCCCTGCCGACCGGGATATTGACGAGTTCGCCCAAGCCTTGCGTTCCGTTGGGGAGCCGATTTTCGGCATGGATGCCAGCCGGATTTCGATGGCGCGATTGCTCGCGTATTTATTTGATGTCACCGAACAATTCGGGATGGAGACCCGCACCGAGCTGATCTTGTTGCAGCGCACGATGGTGGTGGTCGAAGGCGTGGCGCGGTCGCTGGATCCGAATATCAATATCTGGGATGTCGCCCGACCCGTCGTCGAAGATTACATTACCCGGAACATCGGACCGAAAGCACTGCTCACCGATTTGTTCCGCACGGTGCGCGTTCTCTCCCGCTTTGGTCCGCGCCTGCCGCAATTGGCCGAAGCGGTCTTAATGGCGCAAAGCAATCCGAAACCTGAACCCGAGCCGTCACGTTGGCGCGACCGTGTTCTCTATGTGCTTCTCGGGCTGGCCATTGGTATTGGGCTGGCGATTCTGGCAACACAACTCTGACCTGATCACGGGTTGCGGATGCCTTGGACCAGGTCGGCGCGAATGCTGACGCCGCCGGGCATATTGAGCCAAGTCTCGCCATCGCGGATCAACGCTTCTTCAACCCGGGCATAGACCTGAGCCGGGCGTTCTTCGAGCAATGTCTCTCCGTCATAAGCCTCGGCGGTGAAGCTATAGACCCCTTCGGGGAAAGGCTGACCGTCGGCGTTGACACCTGCCCAGGCAAAGGGTTCTTCACTGATGGTAAGGTTAATCCGCTGCATCTCTTCGCCGGCTTCATTGCGCACCACAAGTTCCATGCGGTCGGCCAGATTGTGGGGAGGGGTGGCCATCACGATCGGGGTGCCGGCAAAGGCCGCAGGCATCTCGGCGCGCGCATCCATCCCGACCCAACCGGCAAGTTGTCCCATGCTCATCAGGTTCATCCCTGACTGCAGCCCGCTCAGCAGTTCATTGGTGCGCACTTGTTGTTCGACACCCGAAAAGGTCGCGAGTTGCGTGGCGAAATCCGTCGATTCCATCGGATTTAACGGGTCCTGGTTCTCCATCTGCGTGGTCAGCATGGTCAAAAAGGTCTGGAAATCCGCAGACACGATGGAATCGTCCGCCGTCGTGTCGTTTCGGTTGGCCGGCGAGGTCTGGGCGCGTTGTTGAGCCGATTGAATGGCGTCCATATAGGGGGCTCCTCTTTAGAGTCTCAGATCCAGGGCACCGCTATGCTGGCGCGTTTGTTGTTGGATCGAGGATGTTGGATCGGTGAAGGTGCTCGGATCGTCCGTTGCCACTGTTTGGTGGTTAGATTGCGGCAGGTTGGGATTGTCCTCACCGCCAGAGAAACTGAATGCGGTGCCCCCCAGCCCGGCGCGGCTGAACTCTTGCGACAGGAGATCCATATGACGGCGCATGAGGTCGAGCGTTTCGGGGCGATCTGCAGTGATCGAGAGGGTGAGAGCCCCTTCCACAAGACTGAACACCATGCGGACCCGGCCCAGTTCTGGCGGATCAAGGGCGATCTCCGTCGGCTGATCGCGAAGCGCCGAATTTGACTGGGCCTGCATCGCGGCCGCCATCTGCGCCGCCGCGCTCTGCGCCATCGCGGGCGTTGCGACAGGTAGACCGATCACCTGTGCTTTGGCGGACGCCGCGCCTGTGCCGAGTTGAGGCGTGAGGTCAGAGTCTGCGAAGCCTTTGTCTCCCATCAAGGGGTCGAGTTGTCCGGCAAGTGTCGCCAATCCTTCGCTCGGGACTGCGCCCCAAGAGGAACGGCTTGCCGGAAGGTGATGCCCGGTCTGCCCGGCGTTGATGGTGGCGGCGGAATGTGGACGCAAAGTCGTCTGCGTTATGTCCATGGTCTGGCGTGGTGTGGGCGACGTTCCCTCGCGATATGTTTGCGACGATGACGCCGCCTGCACTGTCGGAGGCCCTGTTGGTGACGAGGAAGCCTGGGCACCTTGTGTCGCTATCGACACCGATTTCGGCGTTACCGCAGGCGACGGCTCGGCTTTCTGAGAGGGCGAATTTTTGCGCGCCGTCCCCTCTCCAGCAACCTGTTGCGTCCCGCCCCCGGGCGGCGATGCCGTCTTGCCGGGAGTACCAACGAGATGGTTCATCGCGCCTGGGGTGCTGGCTTTCGAGGCGGCGGTGCCATTGGCGATGGGCTGCGCGGTGCTATCGGACCGTGTCGCGGGCGAGTTGGGCATTTCGATCGACGGTTTCGTGATCGATGTGGTGTTCCGTTTGGGATCACGTGGTGCTGCTGTGTCGTCTGCCGAATTGGATTTGGCGAGAGGCAGTGTTTGATTGGCTGCGGCCTGTTGTCCGGCTGAGTCGCCTGAGCCTCCCGCGATGGCGCCATGTTTTGTAGAAGCCGCCTTCGCGCCGGGCAGTGTCAGCACGCTTTGAGGCTGGATCGCTTTCGACTGACCGAGCCCCCCGACCAGGCTCATACCGACCGCCTCCTCGTTTTGCAGAGACTCCGCATCGTTGGAGAGTGTAGCGCCATCGGTTGCCACCGGCTCATCTTGCCCACCTTGTTCCTGAGGTGAGGTTTCAGCGATATCTCCCTGTTCGCTCGAGCGGCTGCGCTCCACGAGGGTCGCGCGCGATTCATGCTGGTTTGAGGTCGGCTTTTGCGTCGACTCCAAGACGCGCAAGAACGCCTCCCCATTGGGGTTTGGACTGTTTGATGTCTCTGGGCCGGTCGCGCGCGTTTGGGCAGCGGGAGCGGCGGATATCTGCGAAGGATGCATGTTCTATGCGGTCCTATTTGGGTCATGTTGTGAGGATCATCGCGGTTCGGCCTTACCAATTCTTTACTCGGATCGGTCATCATGGTCCGGAAATACATCGAATTGATTGCATCCCCATGAGCACACCCACCGTCCAGATCCCCTCCAGCCGCGTCGTCACGTTGTCGCCGTCTCTCCCATCCGAGCAGGAGGCGCAGCTGCGCCAAGCTGCCCAAGATCTGGAGGCGAGCTTCTTGTCGGAAATGCTGAAACAAGCCCGGTTTGGAGAAACGCGTGGGGCGTTCGGAGGTGGGGCCGGAGAAGAGCAGTTTTCTTCCTTTTTGCGTATGGAGCATGCTCGTCAGATGGCGGCCGCCGGTGGGATCGGATTGGCCGAAAACCTCTTTCGATCGCTGGTTGCGCGCGCGCATGGTAATGGAGGGGGCCAATGAGTGTCGCGGATCATGTGAAGTCGGTGACCAAACACCTCGGACGTCAGGCTGATGACCTTCGCCGTGGTGATCTGGCGCATTTGATTAAAATGGCTCCGGTTCTCACCCGCGCGATGGACACGCTGAGCCGCGCACCGGTCGAGAGCGGCGATGAAGAGCATTTGTTGAACCTTCGACAAACGGCTGAACACAATACGCAACTCATCGCGGCGGCGCTTCGTGGGATCAAGGCCGCGCGGGCTGTTTTGGAGCAAGCATCACCGGCCAGTTTCACAGGCTATGATGCACTTGGCCGCTCTTCCGAGATCGGGGCGACGCGCCCGCGCGTAGAGCGGCGCAGTTGAGATCGAACTCTTCGGCGTTTGCCTAAAATCCACAAGAAACAGCGAGATATATTAGGAGCTTATTAGCGCTTTGCCCGAATGGTTGTCCTGCACCAACCGGTGGCGTGACCTGGTCAATGACTGGATCGCATACGTCAGAAAGACGTTCCGCATTGCCCGCGAGGGCATTCGACAACCCCGGCGCAAAACATGCGCCATGAACGCAAAAGGAAGGGCAAGATATGTCCAGTATTCTGACGAACAACAGTGCAATGGTTGCACTGCAAACGCTCAAAGCGGTTAACACAAATCTGCAAACGGTGCAGGGCGAGATCTCCACGGGTAAATCGGTCGCTTCGGCCAAAGACAACGCTGCGGTCTGGGCGATTTCCAAGGTGATGGAATCCGATGTGAAGGGGTTCCAAGCGATTTCGGACAGCTTGGGCTTGGGTGAATCCTCTGTGGCTTTGGCGCGGAACGCCGCCGAAAGTGTTACGGATCTGCTGATCGAGATTAAGGGTAAGATCGTTGACTCGCAGGAGGAAAACGTCGACCGCAACAAGATTCAAGACGACATTGACGCCTTGCGCGACCAGATCAACTCGGTCGTTGGTGCGGCACAGTTTAACGGCTTGAACCTGGTCTCCGGTACAGAGGATGTGAAGATTCTCTCATCGCTCGATCGCTCCGGTAGCAATACGGTCAACGCATCGAACATTACGATCAACCGACAGGATTTGGGCACTGCGGCCGGTACGAACGGCGTTGGTACAGGTGGGACCGATTTGTCCGGTCAAATCCTGGATGCCGCAAGCGGTTCGGCCTATGGTGGCGGCACTCTGTCGGCCAATGGCAACACGGCCGTGATCGAATTCGCGCAGACAACGGGTTGGGACGCCGGCGACGCGACGACCATCAACATAGCCGGTTTGAGCGTTACCTATACATCCGCAGCTGCAGACCAGACTGAGACCCAAGCGCGAGATGCGCTTTTGACCAGTTTGCAGGCCCTGGACCTTGAGGATGTCACCTTCACGTCGGGCGGTGCTGACCAGATCGTTGTTACGTCGACACGGTCCTTTGATAGCCTTGATATTGCCATCAGCGACTCTGTTACAGGTGGCGATGGTAACGCCTATATCCAAGAGATCAACGGTGTCGCAACCGGGAACACCACCACAGAAACGGGCACGGTGGAGCAACGGGCAGAGGAGATCTTCTTTGCGACCTCTGCTGTTGTTGCGGAAGGAAATAGCTACCAAGCTTCGGTTGGGGGGGCAGCTTATTTCTATACCGCTGGCAAAGGCGAGACCTTTGAAGATGTTGCACGCGGCTTGAAAACAGCAATTGACAGCGCTGGTATAGCTGGAGTGTCGACACAGGTGGCGATCGATCCGGCCACTGGTCAGGCCAGTCTGAAAATCGACAATAGTGGCGCAGACTTGTCGCTTGCCACCGCAGGCATGGATGGCGGTACCGCATCGGGCGGCCTTTTCGGCCTTGGCGCGATTGATGTGACGACCACCGAAAGCTCGAACGCAGCTCTGGATAACATCGAAACGATGATCCAGACGTCGATCGATGCGGCGGCGGCCTTCGGTTCGACCCAGGGACGGATCGAAACCCAGTCGAACTTTGTGGGTCAGTTGATTGACTCCTTGAAGTCCGGGATCGGCACGCTGGTCGATGCGGATATGGAGGAAGCTTCGGCGCGATTGCAGGCTCTTCAGGTGCAGCAGCAGTTGGCGACGCAGTCGCTCTCGATTGCGAACCAGGCCCCACAGAGCATCTTGTCTCTCTTCCGGTAAGACAAACCCCGCCGGGGCCCGTGACGGGCCTCGGCAATCATTGATCTAAAGACACTGTCGCCCCCGGAAAGGATTTCCTCGTGAACACATCTCATTTGGCCCATTCAGCATACGGTCAAACAACATCTCCGGTGCGCACCGATCGTGGGATGGAACATGCGATCTTTGAACAGATTAACGTGCGATTGACCCAAGCGTCCAAACCGGGGAGTTCGGTCAAAGAAAAGATCTCGGCGATCCACGACAACCGCCGATTATGGACGCTGTTGGCGTCCGATGTCGCCAGCGAAGACAATCTGTTGCCGCAAGCGCTGAGAGCGCAGATTTTCTTTTTATGCGAGTTCACTTTGGCGCACAGCCGCAAGATTCTGAATGACGGTGTTTCGATTGCCCCTCTCATCGAAGTTAACACAGCGGTCATGCGGGGTTTGCGTGGCGAGGCCGGGTCGACATGAGTGGTCTTGTCTTGAAACTTAGCCCGAAGGAGCGCGTGTTGATCAATGGCGCAGTGATCGAGAATGGTGATCGGCGGTCACGGTTAAGCATCGTAACTCCCAACGCACATATATTGCGGCTTCGGGATGCCATTCATCCTGACGAGGTCAATACACCAGTTCGGCGGGTCTGCTACATCGCGCAGCTCGTGTTGTCAGGTGATACGGATTTTGAAGTCGCGAAGCTGCAGATCCTCAGAGGTATGGAGCAGTTGAGCCAAGTCTTCACCGATCCCGACAGCCGGGCACAGTTGGCGATGGCGACAGATCATTTGGTCAACGGTCAGACATATCAGGCTTTGAAGTCTCTTCGTAGCTTGTTGCCACGGGAAGACCGCTATCTTGCGGCAAACAAGGCATGACTTACCAACCGGTCATTCCGTCGTCCGGCTATTCCGGTTGGACGTTTCTAAACCGTACGATGGCGGAGCAGTCGGCAGCATTCTCCCAATCCCCGGCGCTTGAGCGAGATATGGAATATTTTCGCGAAAGAATTGGCCAGGTCAAAACTGCCGATGAGCTTGTGAAAGACTACAGGCTGCTTCGTGTCGCGCTTGGCGCCTTTGGGCTACAACAAGACATTCAGAACAAGGCTTTCATAAAACGTGTTCTCGAAGATGGCGTTGTAGCTGACGACGCATTGGCGAACCGGCTAACTGACAAACGGTATCGGGCGTTTTCTGAAGCCTTTGGATTTGGCACAACCTTGCCACCGAAGACTGGATATCCAGGATTTGCCAACAAAATCTTGTCTGGGTTCGAACGGCAGGAATTTGAGATAGCAGTCGGCGATCAGGACGCAGATATGCGGCTGGCCTTGACCGCTGCCCGGGAATTGCCCGAAATTGCGGCGCGCGGCCTATCGAACGATGCGGCCTGGCTGACTGTTTTGGGCAACCCGCCGCTACGGCGAGTCTTCGAAACCGCCTTTAGCCTACCGGCAAGCATTGGCGGCATCAGTCTGGACCAACAGCTTACAACATTTCGCGATCGTGCGGATCAGGTCTTGGGTAGTGCTGACCTGTCGCAGTTCAGCGACCCAATCGTGACCGAAAACCTTGTGCAGACCTTTCTGAGCCGCGCTTTGATTGCGAATATCGGCGGAGTGAGTACGTCGGCCTCTATCGCGCTCACTCTGCTTCAAGGCGCTGGCTGAGCTCGGTGAGCACTCATGCCTTTCGGCCAAAACGTCACCCTGTTCGAAAGTCGCAGGGTGTGTTTGAGATGGCCCGCTTCCCGGTCGTTACATCGGCTGAGACAGACCCGACGCTTAGTCGGTGTCCTTATGTGATGGTTTCTGGCTCAAGCAGTTTTTGCAGAGATGCGAAAGCTGTGACCGCGCCGCCAGGGCTTTCGGAGGCTAAGAAAGCATCCAGAGCTGGCCAAAGACGAACTGCCGTGTCGGTTACTGGATCATTCCCCTCGGCATAGAGCCCGGCTTGCAGCATCAGCTCGGTCTTATCATAGGCGCCCAAATACCGCCGTACCAATGCAATGAGGTGGTTCTCTTCTTCACTTGCGGCCGCGGGTAAGGATCGCGAGACTGATCGCAAGAGGTTGACCGCCGGATAACGGCCGCGTTCAGCGATCTTACGGTCCAGCACCACATGGCCATCCAAAACGCCTCGCATGACGTCAGCGACCGGTTCCTCCATGTCTGACCCAGCTACGAGGACCGACAGGATCGCCGTGATATCGCCCTGGCCGTGCGCGCCGGGGCCCGCGCGCTCACAAAGAGACATGACCTGCTGCGCCATGGAGGGCGGGAAGCCGCGCAGGCTGGCAGGTTCGCCTGTCGCGGTCGCGACTTCGCGCTGTGCCTCCGCGAACCGTGTGATGGAATCGGCGAGCATTAAGACATGGGCCCCTTGGTCACGGAAGTATTCCGCAACCGTCATCATCGTCTGCGCTGCGCGTGCCCGCGTGAGTGCCGATCGATCCGATGTTGCCGCCACAACGACCGAACGGGCCAAGCCATCGGGGCCGAGCGTGTCTTCCAAAAAATCTCGCACCTCTCGACCCCGTTCACCAATCAACCCAATGACAACAACATCGGCCGTGACCCCCCGGGCCAGACGCGACAAAAGCTGGGATTTCCCCACGCCGGAACCCGCGAAGAGGCCAATGCGCTGCCCCTGCACAATTGGCAAAACTGTATCGAAAGCCGCGAGGCCAGTGTCGAGCCGTCGGCCCAATCCACGTCGCTCCGTTGGTGGCGGTGGCGCGGCACAAAGCGGGCGTGGTTTCGGGCCGGGAAACAAGGGTCGCCCGTCGATTGGTGCCCCATTCGGATCGACAACGCGGCCGATCCAGTGTTTGCCGGGCGCAATTAGCCGTGGACCCAAATGGGTCGCCCGCGCGCCCAACCGCAAACCGGCCGCGCTCCCCTCAGCCATGACAAGGCATCCCGCCGGCTCAACTTTGACGACCTCCCCCTGCAGGCCGTCCTCCAATGTCACGACATCACCCAAGGCCGCGACCCGATTCAAACCGATCACCCGAAGGGCATTTGCCGAAACCTCAATGACCTGCCCGACGGAAAATGATGGGCGGATTTGTTGGATGCGTGCGACCAGCGGGTCAAAAACGTCCTGCGGCATAAGATCTCCTGTCCAGGTGTGGCTGCACTTACCGTTTCTAAAGGAATCACAGTTAAGCCTTGGTGCATGTCCTCGAGGGAGAAACCCCGATGCTCGACAATATCGAGATCTTTGGCCTAGCTCAGGCCCGCGCGCGTCACGCAGCTGCCCGTCAAGCGGTGACGGCCACCAATGTGGCCAATGCCGATACGCCTGGTTATCGCGCGCAAGACATCGCCGCTTTTGAAAGGGTTTTCACCCGCGGCAGCGGCTCGGCGGCGGAGGCCGCACGCGCCATGCAATTCACCACATTTGATACCCGTGGCGCCACGTCTCCCAATGGTAATTCCGTGTCACTGGAGGCCGAGATGCTGCGTTCTGTCGAAGCTCAGCGCGCCCATAGCCGTGCACTTACTGTCTATCAATCTGCCCTGACCGTCCTTCGGACGTCTTTGGGTCGTTAGGAGTGATCGGAGAAACCGATGACCGACTTTAGCACTGCTCTCTCTGTCGCGGCCAGTGGTATGCGTAGCCAAACCCATCGCATTCAGCACCTGTCTGAGAATATCGCGAACGCGGACACGCCCGGCTATCGCCGCAAATTGACCAGTTTCGAGGTGGATCGTGGGGCGGGTACGCCTGGTGTCGTCGCGCCGGGGCCGGTGCGGCTGGATCAATCCGCTCTGCCGCAAGTCTATGACCCAAGCCACCCGATGGCAGATCAGAGCGGTCACTATGAAGGATCCAATGTGGATCTGGTGATCGAGTTGGCCGATGCTCGCGAGGCGCAGCGTAGCTATGAGGCCAACCTCAGAATCTTCGACCAAGTTCGACAAATGTCGTCATCACTCAGCGACCTCTTGCGGCGCTAAGATAAAGGAATCTCGAGATGGATATTCGCAGTGCTCTCGCGGCAAACGGTTATGGCTTGGCGCAAGAGGTGACGCGCCCTGCGCCCGGTCGAGCTCCGGTGCAAAATGATCCGGGCGAAGCGTTTTCCGAAGCGATCCGCAATTTCACTGAAACGGTGCGGAACGGCGAACAGACTGCTCATGCCGCGCTGACCACTGGGGCCGACCCGCATTCATTGGTCACCGCGCTCGCGCAGACCGAACTGGCCGTGCAAACCGCAGTGACTGTACGCGACCGCGTCGTCGAGGCGTATCAAGAGATATTGAGGATGCCGGTCTGATGGAGGACGTGGTCTTCTATGACACGTTACGCCAAGGTCTGTGGATCTCCGTCGTCATCTCGACGCCGATCCTCTTTGTTGCCCTGATGGCAGGCATCATTGTGGGTTTGTTTCAGGCGTTGACCTCGATCCAGGAACTGACCCTGACCTTCGTGCCCAAATTAGCGGCTATTGTCGCGGTCTTCTGGATCTCGATGGGGTTTATGACCGAAAGCCTCACGTCTTACTTCTCGGATCGCTTGATCCCACTAATCGAGGCGATGTGATGGACAATGCAGTCTACGCCACACTGACCCGCCAGTCGGGGTTACTGCGTGAAATGCAGACAGTGGCCAACAATATCGCGAATATCTCGACGACAGGCTTTCGCGGCGAAGGCGTTATTTTCGCGGAGCATGTGGCCGCGCTAGGTGCGGACCATGACAGCTTGTCCATGGCCGCCGCTGTTGGGCGGCATATCCGGATGGAGCAAGGAGCCCTTGCCCAGACCGGCGGCAGCTTGGACTTCGCGATAGAGGGCGATGGCTTCTTCTTGCTTCAGACTGCTGATGGTGAAGCGCTGACCAGGGCGGGGCATTTTATGCCGAATGCCGAAGGGGAATTGGTGAATGCCGATGGCCAATTCCTCCTGGATGCTGGGGGTGCGCCGATTTTTATCCCTCCGGATGCACGGAGCATTGAATTGGCCAGCGATGGAACGCTCAGTGCTGATGGGCGACCGTTAACGGTTCTTGGTCTCTGGCAGCCGATTGATCCAAATGATCTTCGTCATCAGAATGGCGTGCAATTTGTGGCCGAAGGAGGGGTCGAACCTGCCCCGCCCGCCACACTCCTGCAAGGGTTTCTGGAGGAGAGCAACGTCAACCCGATCGCGCAGATGACCCGGATGATTGAGGTCCAGCGCTCTTACGAGTTGGGCCAGAGTTTTCTCGACAAGGAAGACGAGCGGATGCGTGCCTTCCTGCGCACCGTTGGCGCACGGACATAAGCCAAGATAAGGAGCTGCTGAGATGAGAGCCCTAAACATCGCCGCAACCGGCATGAGCGCACAGCAAATGCGGGTGGAGGTGATCTCCAACAATCTCGCAAATATGAGCACCACGGGCTACAACGCCCGACGTGCTGAGTTCTCCGACCTGCATTACCAACAGATGACCCGCGCTGGCAGCATCAATGCCGCAGATGGGACCATCGTGCCGTCTGGTGTGCAGCTCGGATTGGGGGTGCGCGCTGCCGCTGTGTCGGTCAATCTCGCGCAAGGTAGCCTGTCAGAAACCGGCGGTGACCTCGACGTCGCGATTGAAGGGGCCGGATATCTTGAGGTCACTCTGCCCTCCGGGCTACCCGCCTATACCCGCGATGGCGGCTTGCAGCGTACCGGCGATGGGTTGATCGTCAATGCCGAAGGGTACCCGGTGGCGCCTGGCATCACGATCCCCGACGATACGCGTAGCCTCTCGATCAATGGCGACGGCGAGATCTATGCTTACTTCTCCGATCGGGTCGAACCTGAGTTCCTCGGCCAACTGAGTTTATCGGGCTTTTCCAATGAACGCGGTTTGGAGGCGATCGGGTCCAACCTCTTCGTGGAAACGGCCGCGTCTGGTCCCGCGATTGTTGGACAGCCTGGGCAGGACGGGCTGGGAACTCTGCGCCAAGGATATCTCGAGGACAGTTCAGTCGATGCCGTGCGTGAGATCACCGACCTGATCGAAGCGCAGCGCGGATATGAGTTGAACGCCAAAGTGATCACTGCCGCCGATCAGATGCTCAGCGCTACAACGCAAATGCGCTAAAATGATCCGCTTCCTCCTGATCTTGGCTCTCCTCAGCTTGACTGGGCAGGCATGGTCCGAAACCCTGGTTGCCACCGGAACGATCCGCAGCCAGTCGGTGATAGGGCCGTCCGATGTGGTGCTGATCGAAGGGCATGTTCCAGGCGCACTCAGCGATCCGGCGATGGCAATCGGAATGGAGGCGCGGGTAAATCTCTATCCCGGTCGCCCGGTCCGCGCCGCCGATTTGCGGGCACCCGCGGTCGTTGACCGAAATGAAATCATTACGCTGCAATATCATCGGAATGGCCTGCTAATTGTGACCGAAGGCCGGGCGCTCGAACGCGCCGGGGTCGGGGATCGGTTGCGAGTCATAAATCTGGCATCTCGCAATACCGTGACCGGCACGGTTTTATCGGCGGGATTGGTCGGGGTCGGAGCGCTGCAATGAGGACGTTAAACATGTCGAAGCCATCTTTCCGTCTTGGTTTCATAGGTGTCTTAGCTGTGGTCCTTGTCGTGTCGGGATGCAGCAGGTTGCAAAATGTGGGGCAAGCGCCAGAACTCAGTTCGCCTATAAGCGGCAACGAGATCATGGCGATGACGTCTGCGCCGTTTCCCAGGGATGTAGTGTCGGTCGATTTGCGTGATTCTGCGTCTTTGTGGAATGCAGGTCGGCAGTCTCTTTTGGGCGACCGTCGGGCAGAAAATCGCGGCGATATTGTCACCGTTGTCATTGAGATCGATGAAAGCGCCGAGATATCCAACAGCACGGCACGTTCCCGGAGCGGGTCCGAGCGGCTTTCACTCCCGTCCCTTTTCGGGATTCCGCAGCGGATCGACGAGGCACTGCCGGACGGCGCCAACATGGCCGAGGCCGTCGATACTACATCGTCCAGCAGTTCCGCTGGTGATGGTTCCGTACGCCGGAATGAGGAGCTCACTTTGCGGATAGCCGCGACTGTCACGGGGGTGCTTCAAAACGGCGTTCTACGGATCGAAGGGTCTCAAGAAGTCAGAGTGAATTTCGAGATCCGCGAGCTTTTGATTTCGGGCTTTGTTCGGCCAGAAGATATCTCACGGCAAAACGAGATCACCTATGACAAGATCGCGGCGGCGCGCATTTCCTATGGCGGACGGGGGCAAATTACGGATGTCCAGCAGCCCCGTTACGGTCAGCAGATCGCCGATATTCTTCTTCCGTTCTGAGATACATCGATGATCCGCATTTTGCTTCCCATTGTCTTAATGTTGCTCGGTCTGGGCGGCGGGATCGCTGCCGGTGTGGTGATGGCCGACAGAGGCAATCCCGCAGCAGGAGCGCAAAACCTTGCACAAGAGTCCATCCCGCCGGATGATCAGTTGGAGGCGCGAGATGGTCGCTCTGCGTCAACCTCTGGCCTCGAGTATGTCCGGCTTAACAATCAGTTCATGATCCCAGTCGTGCGCCATGGCGCGGTCCGTTCGATGGTTGTCCTGTCGCTGACAATTGAAGTGCTGCAGGGGCAAAGCGATGTCGTCTTTGAGAGGGAGCCGCGGTTGCGGGATGCGCTTCTGAGGGTCATGTTCGCCCATGCGAATTCAGGCGGGTTTGATGGAAGCTTCACGTCGTCAAACGCGATGATGCCTCTGCGCGAAGGTCTTCGAGAGGCGGCTGCCGAGGTGCTTGGCGATTTGGTCGTGGATGTGCTGATCATTGATATCGGGCGTCAAGACGCTTGATCGTGCAGCTGGTCCAATGCCTGTCGGCGCCCCTCGGCCTTTTGTGCAACCGTCAGCTTCTCAAGTCGTACGGCTTGCTTGGCCGCAAGCTGCTGTAACAGTTGCATACGGCGGCGATGATTCAGGGCTTGTAGGCCTGCGATCACGGCCCCGTCTTGCACCGTAGCAGGTCGAGATAGCATTTGTGCTTGTGCGTCGGCCATCGCGGCCAGTTCGGCTTCGATGATCTGGCACGCTTCCGTTGCCTCAGCCAACTCCTGGCACGCGCGATCTGCCAACAGGCTCGCTATGCGCGAGAGTTTGACAAGCCTCTGATCTATCTTGCTCATCTGGCGATCGCCGTTTTGGCTTTCTGTCGAATGACGTCAGCAAAGCGGATGGCGGCGGCGACGGCCTTGAAATGATCGGGCTCAATAGCTGCGCCGATCTCGATGGTGGCGTGGAGCACGCGCGCGGTCGGTGGGTCGTGAAAAATCGGTATGCCATGCTCGGACGCTCGTTCGCGAATACGCGCAGCGATTTCGTCGACGCCTTTGGCGATACAAATCGGGACGGTGCCCCGCCCTCGTTCCCATTTGAGCGCTACAGCATAGTGGGTCGGGTTCACGATCACCACGTCGGCCGTTGGCACATCTTGCAACATCTGGTTCATTGCCAGATCGACACCGCGTTGGCGGCGTTGTTGTTTCATATGAGGGTCGCCCTCGCTTTGCTTGGTCTCGTCCATCACCTCTTGCCAGCTCATCCGGTTTTTGCGCTGATGCTCGGCCCATTGCCACAGATAGTCGACGCCTCCGACACATAATGAGACAAGAAAAACAAAGGCCAAAAACTCGATAATGAGTTGTCCGAGTGCTACCAATACTTGGCCATCCGAGGCATAGATGGAGGTCAAAATCTTGTCAGATCGGGCCCAGAGAAAAACCGCCAAGAGGACCGAGTAGATAAACAGTTTCGTGCTCGATTTCGCGAATTCAAAGAGCCCATTCGCGCCAAATTTGTTTTTTGCGTTGGATATGAGTGAGATACGCGACAGCTTCAGTTCGAGCTTGGATGGCGAGAAGAGTATGGCGCGTTGTGCGAAAAGTGAGGCGATCAGCAGACCGGTCGGCACTGCGATCATCGTCAATAAGACCGTCATGGTTATCAAGATCATTCCGCCAGACAGACTCCCGCCGCCCGGTGATAGTATCTGCGCGGCAAGGGTGTCTGCTTGGCCGAAGGTAACTTTTGTCAGGTTGCCCAGATCGCCGCCAATTGTCTGCCCAAAGAGGGCCGCACCCAAAAGCATACCGCCATAGACCACCGCTGTGTTGAGATCTGCGGAGCGCACGATCTCTCCCTTTCGGCGCGCCTCTTCCAGTTTCTTCGGCGTCGGGTCATATGGCTTGTCGCCGGGGGGTTGATCGTCGTTCATTATGGCACAACGAAGGGATCTGAAAGCGTTGCTTCAAAGGCCGCGAACCATAAGGGGAGAATGAACGGCGCGGTGATCAGCAGGAGGAAAAGGCCGCCAAAGGTGATCGCGGGGGCGCCCACAAAAGCCACCATGAGCTGTGGCATGGCTTTGTTGATGACACCAAGGGCCACATTGTAAAGCAAAGAGGCGATCAGAAACGGTGCAGCAAGCGAGAATGCCAGCGAGAATGTCGCAGCGACTCGTCCAACGCCCCAAGCTGCGGTGTCATCAATCAGGGGGAAAACACCTGCTGGCAAGACGATATAAGATTGCAAGAACGTTTCAACTAAGTGGACATGTAGCCCCGACATCACCGCCAGCGTGAGCCCGGCCAACATAAGGAGATTACTCATTGCCGGTTGCGCTTCTGGCAAGGCTCCGCCCATGATTTGCGAAAGCGAGGTGGCTTGGGCCGCGATGACGCCTGCGATCTGCAGGCCATGAACCACCAGCCGCAGCGCAATTCCGATTAAGAGACCTGAGGTGGCTTCGGTGAGGTAAAACCCGGTAGGGGGCATCTCGCCGGGAGCCAAACCCAGCATATCGGCACTAAGAGCTGGCGCGATGATCATGGTAAAGGCCAATGCTGCGCCGAGTCTGACACGGACCGGGATAAATGCCTCGCCGAAGGCAGGAAGGGCAAGGAATGCTGCGCCGACCCTGAGGAAGACAGCAGCCACCAAAGCCAGCCACGTTTGCAATGCGGGAAACAGATCTGCCAGGGCCGCGATCATGGCGCGGCCAGCCCAACCAAAGCCGGCTTTCCATCAAGGCCGATCTCTTCGAACGACAGCACAGGGTTGGTGATGCCACGCGCCGTTAGAACAGTTCGAACAAATCGCCGTCTTAGGGCAGACGTAACCACGGCGGCATAGGTTCCATTCTCACTCGCACTGGTGACCTTGTCGCCAATGCTTTTGGCGAGGTTGTTAAAGGTTTCCGGCGGCAGCGCGATCTCTGGCAGCCCTGCTTCGCCCGGCATCTGGTGTTGTTGGAACACATCCTCCCACTGACCCGCCAGTTGGATCAATGGGAGGCTGCCGTCGGGGCGACGTAACTCGGCAATCAGCTGAAAGCCGAGGCGTTGTCGGACATGTTCGCAGATCAAATCGGGTTGTGGCGTCGCGGGGCGGATCTCGGCGATCGCTTCTAGGATGAGCGGCAGATTGCGGATTGAGACTTGTTCGGCCAGCAGCAGCCGCAGAACAGCATGCAGAAGATCCAACGGAACTTTGTCCGGGATCAACTCTTCCAGCAGACGTCGGTTTTCTTCTGCACGTGCAGGATCGCTCAAGGTGACGAAAGCATCGAGCTGTCGCTGGAGGGCTTTGAAACTTAAGAGGCGTGAGAGGTTGCGCTTGAGAACTTCCAGCAGGTGCGTGGCCAAAACCTCAGAGGGTGCCACTGTGGTGAGGCCCAAAAGTGCCACTTGCTCCCGGTCAGCGGTTGAGACCCAACGGGCCGGTGCGCCGTAGACCGGTTCGTCAACATCCTGGCCGGGAGGCAGGGTTGCGTCGCCATCGCCTTTCAGAACGAGCACGCCGTTTGTGTCCAGCCAGTCAGTCGCGTGTTCAACGCCTTGTATACGAATCGCATAGGTGCCCGGCGACAGATCGGCTCGATCCGTCAGGCGCATTTCAGGCAAGATCACGCCGAAGTTGCGCGCCACGTGATCTCGCATATTGCGGATACGCGCATCTAGCCCTGTCGCAGGATCAAGTGCGAGGCTAACCAGATCGGGTGCAAATTCGACATGGATTTCATCAAGGTCGAGCACATCTCCGATCTTCTCTTCTGCCGGAGCCTCCGTCGCATTGTCGCCTTGGGACGGTTCGGCCTGGGAGGCGCGCCGCATTGCCGAGAATTTCAATGCTGCTGCGGTCCCGAGGGCTGCGGCACCGATCAGAAAGGGCAGGAAGGGCAGCCCCGGGACCAGGGCGAATACCGCCATCAAGACCGCCACAGTGGCGAGCGCAGATGGGTGTTTGCCCAGTTGGCCAACCAAAGCGCTATCGGTTGCGCCCGTTGCACCGCCGCGAGCCAAAAGCAATGCCGATGCGATGGCGATAATCACAGCTGGAATCTGAGAAACCAGCCCGTCGCCGACCGTCAGGATTGAATAGGTCTCAAATGCCTGGCCAAGCGGCATGTCGTGGATCACGGTGCCAATGATCAGGCCCATAACCAGATTGAGAAGGGTGATCAGTAGGCCTGCAATCGCGTCACCTTTGACGAATTTGGAGGCGCCATCGAGAGATCCAAAGAAAGTTGTTTCAGCCTGCTCACGTTCGCGGCGCTCTTTGGCTTCTGTGTGGTCAATCGCGCCGGCTGACATGTCCGCATCAATCGCGAGCTGCTTACCCGGCATGCCATCCAAGGCGAAACGCGCGCCGACCTCAGCCATCCTGGCGGCACCCTTGTTGATGACGATGAAATTCACGATCAACAAAACGCCAAAGATCACCAGGCCCATGACGACACTGCCGCCCATCACGAACATGGCGAAGCCTTCGATAACGCCACCCGCTGCGGATGTGCCGGTATGGCCTTCGCCAATGATTAACTTCGTTGATGACACATTGAGCGACAGGCGCAGCATCAAAGAGGCCAAGAGGATCGTCGGAAACGAGGAAAAATCGAGCGGACGCTCGACGAAAAGGGTGACTGTGAAGATCAAGATCGCCAGCCCGAAAGACGCGGCGAGCCCGATGTCCAAAATCCAGGATGGGACGGGCAAGATCATCATCACGATGACCGCCATAAGGGCCAGCGCGAGCAGGATTGTCGGCTGAAAAATGGTCCGCAGCGTTGCCATTACATAGCCTCCAGAAGCACTCCGGCGCGCTGCGCAGCCTGGGGCATGAGCGACCCAAGACCGGTCGGCGGCAAGTTATTTGAGCGCAGAAGTGGGAATGTGTTCTCTTGGACAGGTTCGTTCGGTCTTCGAGAGGGTGGCGCGTCGCTCCGTGTGTCTTGACCTGAGGCTAAGGTGGCGTAGTGGCGGCGATAGGTTGTTAGATAGCGCCTGGCATGACGGTCCGTGCGCGAATGATATGCCCCTGCAGCGGCTTCCCAACTGCCAAACTCACCGTGGAGTTCAGCCAAGAACTGCGCCGCATATCTTGCATTAGTCAGCGGGTCGAGCATCGCCTCGATCGAGGCGAACTGTGCGCCGTGCCAACGGTAATTGACCTGGAAGCAACCGACATCAAAGTTACGCGCGCCGTCTGCGTGACGCGCAAGTACATAGGTTTGGGCCTCGTCATGGCTTTCAAACCAAATGCCACGGCCCTCCATATTGACGGTCCAAGGCCATGGAGAAACCCGTCCGTTTCGTGTGCGCCCTGTCTCGGTTCGTGAGATCGCCATCAACACGGTGATCGGGACCCCTGTTTCACCCGCCGATTGTCGAGCGGCTGAATCGCATTGGTCAGAGCCGACGATTGTGGTGGTTGACGCATTCGACGTGGGAGATACGAAAATCAAAACCTGAACGGCCATCACCGCGACAACAGGCAAATGAGATGTGCGGTTTCCCCGCGAAGGAATGAGGCGCATTCTGAGGGCTCGCAATTCTTGCAAGGCGGTCGATGGAGACCAGATTAGGCTGAACAGTTTACCAATCCGTTAGTCAGCCGAGGAAAGCGTGGGCGGCGTGGTCAAGGTGACCTCTACCAGCGCACGGACAGCGGCGCTGTCGGCCACGGTTTCTTGGATCGCGCGTAGATCATCTGGGTCGATGCTCGTCGAAGGCGAATCTTCTATAGCCACGATCTGCTCTGCAAACACGGCGTGTGGGCCAGTCGATGTCTGCGCCAGGGATTGCCAATCGCCGCGCTGCCAAAGGGATAGAACTTCGTCTTGTTGCGGATCAGAGTTGTCGGGTGCGTCGACCACCCATGCTTCGATCGGTTGACCTCTAGGCGCAATCCGGAAAGCGAGTTCCGGCAATCCGTCCCTGAGAAATCGTCCGGCAATCTCGCGGCGCAGTTGCATTGTATTGGCGAGGCGGCGCCAACGATCAGCGCGTGCCGCCGCCAAGATCATCAGTGATGCGTCGTCGTCGCGTCGGAGAAAGCTGGCAAATAGGTCCGTTAAGACACTCTGCTTCAGTGTGGAGTTGTTCGTCTGATCAAGGAGTTCCAACGCCCGACCCAATCTATCCGCCCCGGCGTTGGCCAAGATCATCTCGTGCCACAACCCGCCTTGTTCCGGCAGGTGAGAGGCTTCGCGCAAAAGAGCGTCTGCGGCGATAAGCTGTTCGACCGGAACGACGCGGTCTTCATCTCGGTGCACACGGAGATAGTGGAGCATGGCGTCGGGTATCGAGCTGCTTTCGCGGTGCATCGCGTCTTCAAGACTGGCGATTGCGTGATCGGGAGCGGCGGGCTGACCCAGATCCATATCCAACAAGAGCTGCCGACTTTCTGTTAGTCGACCACCACGCGCAACGACGTTGCGAACGTCTTGTGCCGTGTCAATTTCGCCGTCTTCTTGCAAGTGGCGTGCCAGTTCGGGGCCAAGAATGTCCCGGAGTTCGGGGGGCAGTCGCGTGAAAGCCTGAAATACGGGTCCAAGCGTTTCTGTGCTTAGCGGTGTGGTGTTCGGATCATCCAGATAGCGCCACAACAACTCCATTCCGTTGCAGGTCGCCATCGTTTCGATTGGCGAAAAGGCCGACCCAGGCTCCTCATTCAGATACCGAGCAATTGCCAGCTCCGTTTCCGGTGCTGATGGCAGTTGTTGCAACCAAAACATCGCTTCGGCACCAAAGCCATAATAGATGTAAAAACGCGCCAAATCGATAACAGCGTCGGCGATGAGTTGATCGCGATCATCATAGATCTGTGCGCGGAGCCAGCCGATCTCTTGCTCAAACCCGAGACCGTTAGACCAAGTCGAAATCGCCAACTCGGTTTCTGGATCACAAGACAGCGGAGGTTGGGCAGATATAGCTGCGCCCAGTCCTTGACGGATTGTGTCAAATGCCGTTTCAGCCCTTAGCGCGATACCAGGCGTCGCCGGGCCGGGGTCGGCGGTGCTGATCACCGGAGGCATGACCTCCTCCTCGAGATTTAAGGCGTTCGCCCTGTCCGAGACTGCCTGCTCAACTGTCGTCGATTGAAGCGGGTCTCCGGCAGACAAGGGTTGTCCCGGCGCTGCTTCCAGAAGACCGGTGGCGAGCGCGCGAGCTATTTGCTCAGCGAGGTGATCGGCGGCGTTATCGAGCGCTGCACCATCTATCTGCTGCGGGGTTGTTGCGGCAGGTGGCGGCAACTCTTCGGTACTCAAGCTCAACTGTGGCCTGTCAAAAGGGTTCGGAAGACCGACCGGCTCGGCGACCCTCCGCGGAATTGGGCGCTGGGCATCTATCGTCGGCCGGAATGTCGGTCGCACCGTTCGGAGGGTTGACCTTGTGTTCATGGTGTCGCTGTCCGCGATATCGATGACGAGAAATCGGTCTCGGAAGCGAAACAGTCGAACCTCGCAATCACAGGCAAGAGTTAGCTCAAGCCCATCCTCCGATTGACCGATATCGACCAGACGGTTCCGAGGGATGCGCGTAAAGACGTCGCTTAGGTCATAGTTCTGAATCGGCGGGGCAAAGGTCAACTTGTGACGTCGATCTTGTTGCTCGTGCCACCAACTTCGCTCTGCACCGATTGGAACGACCAAGCGGGTGAACCCGTCATGTTCGCCGGAGCGGATCGCGACCGCTTGACCCATCGCATGATTTGGCAACAGCCAAAGCAGAGCAATGATCAGCGCAAAACGAGTCATGCCGCCGCCGGTTGTTTTAGAGATTTTAGCGATTTTTCGAGATCGTTGAACGCCGGCCGGATGTGGGTTGGCGTGTTCTGGCGCCCGACCTCGATGCAGATATTGGTGGCATGATTGAACAGATTGGCGACCAAGACTTCTCGTATCAGGGCATAGAAATGATGATCTTCCTCAACAACTGTCTTAAGCCGCGTCGCAAACGGGCCCACAAATCCATAGGATAAGAATACCCCCAGAAAGGTCCCGACCAGGGCGCCACCGATCATTCCGCCGAGGATTTGCGGCGGCTGATCTATCGAGCTCATCGTCTTGATCACGCCCAATACCGCAGCGACGATGCCCAGTGCAGGAAGTGCATCAGCCACGGTTTGCATAGCATGGGCAGGATGCATCGCGTGTTGCAGCCTGTTCTCGAGCCGCTTCTCCAAGACTTCTTCGACCTGGTGAGGGTCGTCATAGTTCATGGACGCCGATCGCAGCGTATCGCAGATCAAATCGGTGGCTTCTTGATCGGCCAGAATGCGTGGATAGCGACCAAAAATCTCCGACGCATCGGGAGCTTCGATATGTTCCTCTAGAGCGACCGTGTTCTGACGGCCGAGACGGATCAATTCGAAAAGGAGGCACAAAAGCTCTCGATAATCATCAGATCGCCAATGCGGCCCCCTGAAGACTTTAGAGATATCTTTCAGGGCGTGTTTTGCGCCTGTGCCATTGTTGGCGATGACGAAGGCGCCAACGGCCGCTCCACCAATCATCGTCAACTCATAAGGGAGCGACTGCAATATGACGGAGATTTTGCCACCCGCCGCCATATAGCCACCGAACACGGTCACAAACACGATAAGAATACCGATCAAACCAATCATGCAGTGCGCCTCATGTGATAGGGTTTTCTCCGTTTTCGGGGAGAAGGTTTAATTTTCCGTGGGCGCCAGCTCCGAAAAACGGGGCGCAGCGGCGTTTCGCGTCGCAAGGAGTACGGAGATCGAATAAGCGGTCTCAGGCGGTAACTCTGCCAGTATTGCGGCACCTGCCTCAGGGCGCATTCGCGACAGAAAGCCTGCAGCGAAGCTGACGTCCATCTGTTCGAAGAGCGGGGCAGCGTTTTCGGGATCCATGGTCTCATACAACTGCGTGAGCTGCTGCAGATCTGTTTCTGCCGCACTGTCAGACATGGCAAGAAGTGCCTGCAGTCGTGCTTCGGTCTCTTCCAGCGCGGCCAGCCGATCCTCGATGAGGGCGCGTGCCGCGATCACGGCCTGCTCGCGCCCGTCAAGCTCTGCCTCGCGCGCGTCGAGAATTTCAGCCCGTTCCCGGATCATGTTTAACGCCTCCTCGACGGGGGCCGTCATCGGACAGCTCATCTCGGCATCTACAATGGCAATCGGCGAGGCATCTGCATCCAGTGTTGACGCCCATGCCACTTCCAGCGTGCCAAGACGCAGAACACCTGATAGCCCGAATGCGCCGCAGAGTACGAGCAATAAGCTTCGCCGCCGCCAACGCTTCCTGCCTCTCGTTTTTCGAACGCTCATTGCGAAGCTTCCGCTATTTCTGCGTCAGCATGGCAAAGAGTCGGGTGTTCTTGAGTGTCTTGCTCCGTCAACTGCGGGCCTCGTGTGCTAAAGAGCGGTGTTGGAATTGTCGCTGACTGAGAAGAGCTTTGGGTCTCGTCATCTGCCAAATCTAGATCATCTATCTCGGCTGTGATTTTGTCATCGCCGCGCAACACGGGTCCTGGTGCCGCGACCGGATCGGCGAGGTCATGACAGGCGGCGATCATGGTCTCCAGATTATCGGCGATGCCGCGAGCCTGATGCGTCAAACTCTCCAGGCGAGCCGCGGCAATATCGGAGTCGGACTTAGTGGCCTCAAGGACTCTGTTCATGTCGTCGACTTGCGCCGACAGAACAGCGATCGCACCGCCGAGCCCCTTATCAATGCTGTTGAGATTGCTCACGCGTCGGGAGAGCACAAAACAATAAACCGCCGCACCGAGCGCAGCCGCCACCATCAACATATCTGCCAAGAAAGTCAGAGCCATATCCATCAGTTCACCACAAATTGCGTTATCAGAAGATCACGGACGCGGCCTTCGCCGGTGACGATTTGCACCCGGCGCAGCATCTGAGCCCGTAATCGAAGCAAGCTGGTCGGCTCGCTCAGTTCGTCGATCTCCACGACGCGGAGATAACTGTTCAGCACGTCAAGAACCCGAGGGGACAGGGTCATAACCTCATCGGCATAGGTCGGATCCACCTCAAGCTGCGCCGTGACGATCAGATGCTGACCGGATGATTCTGAACCTAAAGACACGATGAGCGTCTCCAATGGAACGAACGCGACCGGCACATACTCCGCGGGCCGCATGGCCGGCTGATCGTCTTCCTCAGCTTCGGTGAACATTGCGGCCAGCGGCCCATTGGTCACGGCCCAATACCCGCCTCCACCGGTGGTGGCGGCCAAAATCAGCCCAATCAGAAACGGAATCATCAGGCCACGTTTCTTCCGGGCCAAGGTTGAATCTGGGTCAGCTAACACGGCCATTCTGTCCGTCTCCTACAGATTTGATCTCCGTTTGTTCTAGCTCGCCTGCACTAACCGAATGTTAATCGCAGCGCGTCTATTACCCAGATCGAACGGGCCAGAATGGCGCAATAATGAGGTGACAGGTGCAACAGCTCAGTCTTTATTGGATGGCGCTGGAAACCCGCCGGAAGGCGCTTCTTCTCGGTGGCGTGGCGGCTCTGATTGTCACCCTTATCATCCTGTCGCGTTTGGCCACCGCGCCCAGCTACGTCTTGTTGTATTCAGGCCTCGAGCCGATGGCTGCGGGTGAGGTGATCGCAGCTTTGGAGGCGCGCGGTGTGCCCCATTCGGTGCGAGGTGACGCGATTTTCGTTGATCAGGCGCACCGCGATGAATTGCGCATGAGCTTGGCAGGTGAAGGTCTCCCGGCAAATGGAGCCGCCGGTTACGAACTGCTTGATTCGCTTTCTGGCTTCGGGACGACCTCGCAGATGTTCGATGCCGCCTATTGGCGGGCGAAGGAAGGTGAACTGGCCCGAACCATTCTTGCCAGCCCTCGAATTCGCGCCGCCCGCGTGCATCTGGCCAATCCTGGCAATGATCCGTTTCAAGACCGTGTGGACGTGACCGCTTCTGTGGCCATACGCCCGGCCGCCGTTGGGATCGGCTCCGGTCATGCGGAAGCCTTGCGCTATCTTGTTGCGTCTTCTGTTCCCGGCTTGTTGCCCGAGAACGTTACCGTGATTGATGCTGATAGCGGACAGCTCCTTGGTGGGGACCGCCTGGACCTGCCTGGCGCTGATTCGGAGGGGCGCGCTGAGGATTTGCGTCGAAATATCGGGCGCTTGCTGACGGCGCGGGTTGGTCAAGGCAATGCTGTCGTTGAGGTCAGTGTCGATCTAAACACCGCACATGAGACTTTGGTTGAACGGCGGATCGACCCCGAAAGTCGCATCATCATCGCCACGGATACCGAGGAGCGATCAAATACGGCACAAGATCGCGCGTCCGGAGCTGTGACCGTGGCGTCTAATCTGCCGGATGGGGATGCCGCCGAAGGCGAAGGAGACACGTCATCAAGTCAGAACAGCGAGAGTCGTGAGCGAGTCACTTTTGACGTCTCGGAGATGCAGCGCGAGGTTGAAACCGGCCCGGGCGGCATACGCCGGATCAGCGTTGCCGTGTTGGTCAATGGTGTGCCTCGGATCAATGAGGAAGGCCTAGAAGTCATTGAGCCGCGCGATGAACAAGAAATTGCGGCGCTTGAGCAATTGGTCCGATCGGCCATTGGGTTCGATGCAGAGCGCGGTGACCAAGTGACAATTCAATCTATGGTGTTTGAGGAGGAAGCAGCCTCCGGGGTCGGAGAGGTCAGCGGCTCCAGCCTTTGGAGCGGATTGGATCTCTCGCGCCTTTTGTATCTGGGTCTCTTGGCTGCGGTCGCTTTAGCGATTGCCTTTGGCGTGGTGCGTCCGATCTTACGCGGACAGTCCGTTGCTGCGCTGGCCCGGTCGGAAACTAACAACGCTCTGCCCGATGTCGCGTCCGCTTATGCTCTCACATCATCTGCAGATGACGCTGCCTCCTCTGCGCGATCCGAGCAAGCGCCTCCACAGTCGGCGACGTTGCGGTCGCAAGATGGCGAGCTTCTCCCCGACAGAATGGACCCCGCGCTGTCCGCTCCGACCGAGCCCCTGGTCGATCCGGTAGATCGCCTGAGGAAACTCATTGATGAGCGCCAAGACGAGACCGTCGAGATTTTGCGCGGTTGGATGGAAGAAGATGAGGAACCAGCCTAATGGAACGCGCGCTACAGCTTGAGGAATTCGGAGCGCCCTCCTCGAAGGGTTTGGCCGAGGTGAAGGTGGAACTGCCGGATGCGGATTTGGAGGCGTTGAAGATTGACGCGTTCAAAGAAGGGTATCGTAATGGGTGGGATGATTGCATCGCCGCCGAAAAACAGAACAGATCCCGGATCGGTGAAGACTTGAGCCAGACGCTCAAGGATCTGACCCTCACGTATGACGACGCAAGAGCTCAAGTCCTGACCGCGTTTCAGCCCCTTTTCGATGGGATAGTTGAGCAAATGTTGCCAGCTATTGTTGCCGAAGCATTGGTGCCAACAGTCCGTGCGGAACTGGACGAAATCCTTGGTGATTTGCCTGATGGATCTTGCGAGTTGATTGCCGCCCCTTCGATCTGCCCCACATTGGAGACGTTTGTCGCCAATAGCGTCTCAGTTGATCTGACCGTCCTGCCCGACGCCTCCTATTCCGAGGGCCATGTGACGCTCCGATTCGGCACCGAACTGCGAGAGATCAACTTGGATGCTGCCAGCGCTCGTATTGCTGAGGCGATCCGCGACTTCTCCGACACAGCCACCGATCAGACTGATATCTAAGATAAGGATAGCCCAATGACCGAAACGAGTGCCGAAATTCGCAATGGGGCGCTCCGCAATGTCCCTGTTGATCTGCGCGTCTGTGTTGGGCGAGCGCGTCCGACGATCTCGGAGCTCCTGAACATGGAACGTGACGCGATCTTACCGTTGGACAGTCGCATCGAGGATGAGGTGGAGGTCATCGTCGGTGATCGATTGGTGGCAACGGGCGAATTGGTCGAACTCGAAGGCGATCAAGCGGGGCAACTGGCTGTTCGTGTCACCAAGGTCCTGGACCCAGGCAATGCCGATTAAACACCTCGCGGCCAGTCTTATCGCTGTCGTTGCCATCGCCGTCTTTGCGGACGGTGCCAGTGCTCAAGAAATCTCCCTGGATTTTGGAGACGGCGATTCTTTAACCGCTCGTGCGGTTCAGATTATCGCGCTGATCACTGTGCTCAGCTTGGCCCCCGGGCTTGCGATCATGATAACGTGCTTCCCCTTTGTCGTCACTGTCCTGTCGATCTTGCGGCAAGCCATCGGCCTACAGCAATCGCCGCCCAATATGCTGATCGTCAGCCTCGCGCTTTTCTTGACCTATTTCGTGATGGCGCCGGTTTTTCAAGAAGCCTACGCAGCAGGCATTGCCCCGCTGATTGATGGGCTGATTGCCCCAGAACAAGCCATCCCGTTGGCCTATGCGCCGTTTCGCGTTTTCATGGAGGCCCGTGTCGACCCAGATACCTTGCAAGGGATGATGGCGCTCCGAGAATTGCCGGTCGATACGACCCCCGACCCATCCATCCTGATCCCATCCTTCATGCTCAGCGAGGTCGAGCGCGCCTTTCAGATCGGCTTCCTGATCTTTCTTCCATTTCTCATCATAGATTTGGTCGTGGCCGCCATCTTGATGTCGATGGGGATGATGATGGTGCCGCCAGCGATTGTCTCGTTGCCCTTCAAATTGGCGTTCTTCGTCGTCGCTGATGGTTGGGTCCTCATCACGGGCGCGCTCGTGCGAAGCTATTTCTAACCAAGGAGGCTTTGATGCCGAAACTCCCTGATCCAAGTCTTGCGACGCGGTCGAGCATGGTAAAGGCCGAGAAGGCCCGCGCGCTGCTGTCACTGCTCGGACGTGATCGGTTTGAAGCACTGAGGCAAAGCGGCTTCGGTGCGCCCGAAATGGAGGCCGACGACGTCAAGAGCGCTGAGGCAGCGGATGACACTCTGGCGTGGCAAAGGAATCGGTTGATTCAGAGGCTTCGTGAACGTGGGTTGCTGGGTGGCGAACCAAGCCTGGCCGAGCCGTTGTCCACTACTGCCACGAAGATTGATCCATTAGCTACTCTGGAAACAAAAAACATCACAAAGGCGGTTAATGAGATTCGGTCACCTATGGGGGCTGAAAGCCTGGTCGCGCGGCTCGCGGCCAATCTAGACCGTTCTACCATTGCGAGCGAACATCCGGCCGTCATTGCGCATTTGCTCAAGTCTCAAAATACGGCTTTGCGTGCACAGATTCTAAGAGACTTACCGGGACCACATGCGCGCGCTGTGATGCGCTATATCGGGCTGCTTTAGCTGCCCGCCTCAACATCCCCAGATGGGTGCCACTAAATGCGATGCTCAAGCAAACAGCAAGCCTGCGCAGATTAGCACGGCTTAATGTTTCTACGCTTGTTGGTTTTGCGTTATCTCACGATGAATTCTGCGTGAAGCGCACCTGCAGCTTGAATGCTGTTGAGGATGTCGATCATATCGCGGGGCGAAACACCAAGGGCGTTAAGGCCAGCGACTACGTCAGACAGGGATGTGCCTCCGCTGACCTCCGCGAGGCCTGTGCCAGGTTCCTCAACAAGGTCGATATTTGTGCGCGGAACAACGACAGTTTCCCCTTCCGCAAAGGGGTTTGGCTGCACCGCGATCGGACGTTCCTCTATTCGGAGGGTGAGATTACCTTGCGCCACAGCAACGCGCGAAATGCGCACATCCTCGCCCATCACGATCGTGCCGGAGCGTTGGTCGACGACAACCCGAGCTCTGGTCTCGGGTTCGACGAAAAGGTTTTCTACGCGGCTTATCATATGGGCTGGTGATTGTGCCCGCGTCGCCGCGACATTGAGTGACACCGTGCCCGCATCCAACATCACGGCCACATTGCGCCCGAAATTGGCATTGATCGCTCGTTCGATCCGCGCGGCGGTTGTAAAGTCGGGGGTCCGGAGCGCCATCCGAATGTCTTGCAGTGCCCCGAATTCGAAGTCGATTTCTCGTTCGACCCGAGCGCCTGCGGGCACCTGACCCGAGGTTGGGACACCTTGGACGACGCGACCGGCCTCGCCCTCGATTGACGCCCCACCAGAAATCACGGTCCCTTGCGCGACGGCATAAATCTCACCATCTGCGGCAGTGAGGGGAGTCATAACCAGCGTCCCACCAAGCAGACTATCGGCATCGCCGATCGCGGAGACAGTGATATCGATCTGGCTGCCGGCGCGGGAGAACGGCGGCAGGACGGCGGTGACAAAGACGGCCGCTACATTTTGCGGTCGGAATTGTTCTCCGGTTACATTGACCCCCAAGCGTTCGAGAATGTTGGCCATGATCTCTTCGGTAAACGGCGCGTTGCGAATGCCGTCTCCGGTGCCGTTGAGGCCGACCACCAAGCCATACCCGACCAGATCATTGCCACGCACGCCGTCAAACTCGACCAGGTCACGAATCCGAATGGGGGAGGCTGCGGCCTGAACCGCCAGGACCAGCACGAGGATCGCGGAGAGAACCGCGCGCATCATCTCAGAAACTCCGTCAGATTTAGGCGTGCCGTCCTTGCAGTCAGAACCAGAAGGCTCTCTAGTTGCATTTGGATTTCTTCCAGTTCGGTTGCGGTGGTGGGGCGATCGACACCGACCATCCGGTTGTGCTCGATGGAGAGTGTTGTTTCGGTCGCAGCGCTGCGCACCCGTGCGATTTCAATTCTCTCTTCCGCGGTCCCAATCCGCGCGCGGGTCTCAGAGATTCCAGATTGGCTTGTCATCATCCTGGTCCCCGCTTCCTCCAGAAGGGCGCGGCGATCCGCATCTCCTCCTGGCCCGACATTGTTGCCAATCAGACCGTTCAAAGCGAAGCCGATAAGCGCTTCGCGGATCTCAGTGGATGCTGCCGAGATGTCGAGATTGATGACATCTCCTGGCGCGACAGTGAAGCTTGAGGCAGGTCCGGTTCCACCTTGATAGGCTATGGTTTCAAAACCACCCCCGGGGGCGAGAAACCAGTCCTCAACGATCGTAATGGCGTCTTGGGCGTTGGTTGCGGCGTTAACCAAGGGTTCCAGGGCCGCAAGCATTTCTGTGCCAGTGATCAAGGCGGATTGATTTGGGGCATCGCCGCTAAACAGGTTACGACCTGAAATGCGGCTGTTCAGTGCGCTGACGGCAAGGTCGAATTTAGACGCGCCATCTGCCGCGACACTGTCGATCTTGGATTGCGCACCGGTATTTGCTGCGGTCAGCAAAGTCGGACCGGTTTCCGTGAGTTGCTTTTGGATCGTTTCAAGTGCGGATTGCATCGCACCGGTGTGAAGGGCCGCTTCACTGGCAGCGGACTGATAGACGCGGGCAAGTTGCAATCCGCTCTCCACTTTTGCGAGATTTGCGAGATTGCCGCCAAGTGCAGCGCCTAGATCGGCTTTCTTGCCGCTACTCAACTCATGAGTGAGGCGCAGCATCTCGTTTTTGATTTCTGTGGTTCGATGGCGGAGGTGAAAGGTCTGGGCCATATCGCCGATGGATGTCAGAGTCATGATTTAAATCCTCATCAATTGGTCGAGCATCTCTTCGACGGTTTGAATTAGTTTGGCATTGGCCGCATAGGCCTGCTCAATCACCAAAAGTTCTTGCATCTCGCGATCAGTATCGACGCCAGTCTGGAGTTCGGCCTCGCGAAGTGATGTGTATTGGGTCGCTGCAAAGCCTTCATCAAGTTCGGCAGACTGCCGCGCCAAAGCGGCGAGAGAGACCATATCAGCAGCGAGTGTGCCCATGCTCCGACCGGCACCGGAAAAGCCGCCGGATTGAGTTGGCGTAACCGCTCTCAACGCATCTAACATATCGTCCAAAAGTGCGGTGTTCCCGGCGATCCCTTCGGTCGCGGCGGCCAGCCCATCGCGCAAACGCCATTCTGCACCGCCTTGGTCAGGATCAACCGAGGCGTTGACTGCCAATCGCCCTGCTAAACCGACCTCGTTTGCCGCGTCCACTAGGCTACCGCCATCGGTGAAGAGCCCTGGATCGCCCGCCGTGATTGTCGGATCGAGCCCAGGTGCATCAAACCGCGCGGCCAGATCGCGGGCCACGGCGTCCAATTGCGACTGGACAGTGATCGCTTTGTCATCTCGCAGGGCGAATTGGGCAGCGAGTCTGCCGCCTTGAAGCGCAGGGAATGGGCCGTCAAAATCCAGCAACCGACCGTTCATGCGAAGGCCGGAAAGCCCTGCATTGGCTAGAGTCAAGTCAGGGGCCATAACGGCTGCCTGATCAAATTCAAAGACTGCAGGTCGACTATCGAGAAGGGCCAAGCCGTCGGCGCTATAAAGGGCGACCTGGCCGATGTTGTCTCGCTGCTCACGTAGAGGAATTAGGGGCGCGATCCCATCGATCAATGCCTGTTGCTGGTCCAGTAAAGCGGCATTGCCGCGTCCGCTACCCTGGTTGTTACGGATTTGGACGTTGATTTCATGGATTTGCGAAAGCGTCTCGTTCAGAAACATGATATCGCTGGCGATACCTTGGTCGGCTTGTGACCGAGCGGTTTGAACCGTGTCCGAAAGCGTGTTGAGTTTGCTAACCAGGCGCGAGGCGGTGTCGACCACCGCCGTAAGCCGTGTTTGGCTTTCGGGGCGGTTTGCCGCCGAAATCAGACTCCCCTCAAACGCCGTAAACAGAGTGGTGAGACTCGACGGATTCTCTGGAGTGCCGATGGCCGCCTCGATGCGGCGTGTGAAATCGGCCAAAATAGTGCTTTGGCCGAATGATGCATCAGCTTCCCGCCGAGCCCCAATCAAAAGGGGATTCACCTGCCGCTCGACTCCCACGATTCGGACGCCGCTGCCTTGATTGCCCGTCACCTGAGCCGCGGTTGCTAGCCTCCGGACGCCATATCCCTCTGTGGACGCATTGGCGACGTTGGACGAAACGATTTGTGCCGCACGGCTGGTCGCGGTCAAACCCGACAGGGCATTTGAGAGGGCGTTAGAGATGCTCATGATTTGGCCTCCGGATCAAGTTGATCAGCGCTTGATATTGGTCGTCTCTTGCAGCATCTCATCCACGGTTTGGATGACTTTGGCGTTGGATGAATAGGCCCGCTGAGTTTGGATCAACTGCGTGAGTTCACCGGCAACATCAGTGGCAGACTCTTCTCGGGTAAATCCAACGACATCGCCCGTTGGGCCCTCACCTGCATTCCAAAGGAAGAAAGGTCCGCTGGCTGACGAGACTTGATAGGTTTGGTTGCTGAGTGAGACCAGCCCATTCGGATTGGGAACATCTACGACAGGAACCTGATAGATGACTCGCGTGAAACCGCTGTCGTAGATTGCGTTCACATTGCCATTGAGGTCGACTTCGACCGTGGTCAAGTTGCCGACCGGCGAGCCGTTTTTGACGACCGGGGCGCGTGCAAATGTATCGGATAGCTGTGTCAGACCGTCCGGATCACCAAGGCGGCCGATCGAGATTTCTAACGGCCCACCGGCAACGTTTACCGTGATGCTTCCGGTTGCCGGATCGTACGCACCGCCTGCGGCAGCCGCGACCAAGGCCACGGCATCCAGGTTACCGCCATTGCCGCGCGCACTGTCAAACGTCAGGGTATATTCGCCAATCGGTGTTGCCCCGGTGGCGGAGTCGCGGATTTCCATTGTCCATTCATGTGAGGAGCCGCTGGCGGGTACTGTCGGTGTGAAAGTGATATCGAGACTCTGCGATTTCCCAAGATTGTCGAAATACTCCGCCGACATCGTCAGGACGTCGCCGGTCGCCCCCGCTTCCGTCGAGGCGGCGGGCAGGTTTGCGCTCAATTCCATGCGTGTTGTCGGGTCGCCAGAGAATTGATTATTGTTAACTCGAATGGGTTCCAAACCATCGAAGGAATCGCGAGGGAAGTTGCCGACCGTGCCGTCGGATGCTGCCGGCCATCCCATCAAGACCAAACCGGTATCGGTCCGTAAAACGCCGTCCGCGTCCGGGCGGAACGATCCTGTCGTTGCCAACATCACGGGCATATTACCATTCTGGTTGTCCAATGATGTGATGGAAGTAACCGGCAACATGCCGCGCCCGCCGACGGCCAAATCGGTCGGGTTGTCCGTCGTGATTAAATTGCCGCGTTGCTCAATCAAGCGGCCCACGGTGACCCGGACACCCCCGGCGGAATAGCTGCCTTGACCCTGGTTCACCACCATCGAATTGAAATCCGCGACCGCGCGTCTGTAGCCGTACGTGCCGGCATTGGAGATATTGTCAGAGATTGTGGCCAGACGTGTGGCATTCACATTCAGGCCGGCGACGCCAGCGTTCAGCGATGAAGAAATTGTCATTTATAATGCGCCCTTCTGCTGCATTTATTGATCTTGAAACAGTTTTGGCAGGGGCGGTTTAAAGACAGGCTAACAGATAAAATCTGAGCTAGTTTCTCGACCGTCAGATCCGATTGCGCAGCAAGATGATCTCGATCCGGTCGTTGCGTACCGCCATCGGATCGCGCGCCATCGGCTGCCGATCGGCGTGGCCTGTGACCCGATCTATTCTTGTGGTCGATAGCCCGGCTGCCTCCAGCAAGCCGCGGACCGTTTGGGCTTGCGTGATCGAACTGGTCCACCGACTTTCTCGGGCCACAATGATGGGTTCGGATCGGACATGCCCGTCAATTGCGACGTGATTGCTCACCGTATTGAAAAGGCTCACGATCACATCAGACAAATTGATCAACCAATCGGCTGGCGCTGCGGTCTGGTCATCAAAGAGCGGTGCGCCAGGGCGCGCATAAATCTCGACGATCAGGCCGACATCCGTCAATCGCGTCTGGACATGGCGCGAGGTCAACTCGGAAACCAAGCTGTCGCCGCCTTGCCCCATCAACGCGTCTTCGATCTCGGCAAGGGCTGCGTCGTCTTCGTCACGGTGGCTGACGCCAAGCAGGCCCATGCTTTGGCGGCCTTCGGTTGGGCGCAAATCTGTCGCGCCGGTGCCGTTTTGCGCCTCGGTCCGTTCAGAGAACACACTGTCGCCGCCGAAAGCGCCGTCCCCCCCGCCCGAAACGCGGGCGATTGGAACACTCGGACTGAAGTAATCCGCAAGACCTCTGCGTTGCTGCTCAGTCGTTGCATTGAGGAGCCACATGAGCAGGAAGAACGCCATCATCGCGGTCACGAAATCCGCATAAGCCACTTTCCAAGCGCCGCCGTAGTGACCGTTTTTGACGATCACCCGCTTACGCTTGATGATGGGGCGGATGTTGTTTTGACCGGACATAGCGGCCTCGTTCTGTCGCATTGGCAGACCGATAGCGGAGAAATCTGAAAACCTGCTTAATGCGACCGCCTTTGGATGGCCCCCTTTTGCCGGAGAGGCCTACTTAGATACGGCGCATTGGTTGCATCCAACTGCAAGGCCGGATTGGATGGGCGAAACGTAAGCTGCGTCGCAGCGAAAGGCCCAACTGAATGGTAATCCACCCTGTTATCCTCTGCGGCGGCTCCGGGACACGGCTTTGGCCAGTGTCACGCCGATCTTATCCAAAGCAATTCGCCTCGCTCATCGCCGATGAAAGCTTGTTTCAGGCCGCAGTCCATCGCGTTTCGGGGCCGGGATATGCGGTGCCGATTATTGTTACAGCCGAGCCATTCCGTTTCATTGCGGTTGAGCAGCTGGCGTCGATCCAAGTCGCGCCCGCCGGACTTTTGCTGGAACCTGTTCCACGAAATACAGCTCCCGCTATTCTGGCGGCGGCTTTATGGCAGGCCGCGCGTGATCCATCGGCCCTGATGCTCGTCATGCCATCGGATCATGCCATTCCTGACCCCGAAGCGTTTCAAGCATCTGTCAACGCCGCACAAGAGGCGGCTTCTCAAGGACAAATCATCACCTTTGGCATCCCCGCGACCCGCCCCGAGACCGGCTATGGCTATCTCGAGTTGGACCGCGCAGCCGATCTCGCGTCAGGCCAGCCGCACCCACTTCTGCGTTTTGTGGAGAAGCCCAACGCGGCGGAGGCGACGCAGATGATCACCGACGGAGGCTATCTCTGGAATGCCGGGATTTTCCTGGCCCGTGCTGAGACACTGATTGCAGCCTATCAAGAGCGCGCGCCTGAGCTGGTTGGCGGCGTTGACGCCGCGCTTGCAACGGCGGAAACCGATCTTGGCTTTACCCGGCTCGGCGCCGATGAGTGGGAGCGGTTGCCGGATATCTCCGTCGACTATGCCGTGATGGAGAAGATGGCCAATTTGGGTGTGATGCCCTTGAACAGTGGTTGGTCTGATCTTGGTGGCTGGGACGCCGTTTGGGCCGAAGCCGGGCCGGACGAGAATGGCAATGTGTGCTCCCAAAATGCCACAGCGATTGACTGTAACGATACACTGCTGCGCGCCGACAGCGAAGGTCTGGAGGTGGTTGGCATCGGCCTAGACGATATCATTGCCGTCGCGATGTCAGATGCTGTCTTGATTGGACGGAAATCGGCGGCGCAAGACGTGCGGCACGCGGTGAGCGCTCTGAAGGCGCGGGGCGCGGTGCAAGCCGAGCAGTTTCCCCGCGAACATCGTCCGTGGGGCTGGTTCGAAAACCTGGTAACCGGGCCACGTTTTCGCGTGAAACGCATTGTCGTACATCCCGGCGGATCACTCAGCCTGCAATCACACCACCACCGCGCGGAGCACTGGGTCGTGGTGGAGGGAACCGCGCAGGTCAGTTTGGATGGCGAGACGCGATTGATCTCAGAGAACCAGTCGATCTACGTGCCCGTTGGCGCGAAACATAGGCTTGAGAATCCTGGGAAACTGCCAATGGTTCTCATCGAAGTGCAAACCGGCGGCTATCTCGGCGAAGACGACATCATTCGCTATGATGACCTCTATGCTCGGGACTGATTGGGGCCGCTTTTCCCTGAGATGCAAGGTCTTTCCCAAACCTGTCCGCCCTACGGATAGTGGCGCGTTAAGGTCTTCTTGGGCGATTGTATTGTGGCAACGTCTTTTGGGGCAAAACACCTGAAATGGCTCACGCCACAAAAAGGAAATGTTGGAATACTTGGTCGGAGTGAGAGGATTCGAACCTCCGACCCCTGCCTCCCGAAGACAGTGCTCTACCAGGCTGAGCTACACTCCGACCGTGCCCGGCGGGATAGCGGGGGATCGGAGGCATTGCAAGAGGGGGATGTGTGGGCCTGGGGGATGAACAGGTTACAGAAAACGCAGGTTGGGCGGATTTTTGTAACCTATCTTTCTTCCGTTGGATGATCGGGTGCGTGCGGGCCGCGTTGACCTTTGGGCAGGAAGTTGGCCACTCGAGGGGCGGTTGGCGTCCCGGCGCGCGAGCGGGTGCGCAGGACCGGCGTTGTCCGCGAAGTGTCGCCGCGGCCTTCGCGGAGCACGATGTAGATCCCCGACGCCACGATGACCGCGGTTCCGATCAAGGTGGGTTGGTCGATCCTTTCATTGAAGAACAAGAAGCCAAAGAGGCTGGCCCAGATGATCTGCGAATATTGCATCGGCGCGACGATCACCGCTTGGCCGGTCTTATAGGCGATGATCAAACACGCGGTCGCGGTCAGCGCCATGGCTGAGATCACAGCCGAAGCGCCAATATCGACGAGTGGCATCGGCTGATAGACAAAGGGCAGTGCCGCGCCCATCAACACGAAATTCGCCATCATCGGGTAGAGGATCAGAACGACGGAGCGTTCGTCACGACCGATCTTCCGCACGATGATCGAGGCGAAGGCACTGCCAAAGGCTGCGGCAAGTGCGGCGACATGGCCAAGTTCCAGCGTCGCCGTCGTGGGTTGCAGAACGACCAACACGCCACCCAGTCCAACGATGACCGCCAAACCCCGCCGCCAACCAACGCTTTCGCCCAGCATCGGGATGGCCAAGAGCGTGATCAGCAAAGGCGCGGCGAAGAGGATCGCATAGACCTGGGTGAGGGGGAGGGTGGAGAACGCATAGAAGGCGCAGACGCCAGTGATCACTGCCGCGACCGTGCGGGCGGCGGTCCACCAGGGATGGACTGGGCGCAGATTGCCGGGGCGTGCGTCGCGCATCAGTAGGAAGGTGACAATCGGGAAGCCGAAGAGAACGCTGAAAAACACGATCTGAAACGGCGAATAGCTGCCGCCGAGATATTTGATCACCACGTCGTGGCTGGCAAATATCCCGAAGGCAAGCAGCGCGAAAAGCGCGCCGCGCAGATTGGCGTTCTGCTCTGACATAGTAGGCTTACCGATACTCCATCGGGGCCATATCGCAAGGCCGGAGCCGAGCTGCCGCCCAAATTCAGCCGATCTTTAGGCCGAAGCTGTCAGTTTCGCGACAATCGCATCGCCCATTTCCGAGGTGCTGACCGGTGTTACGCCCTCTTCGCCCAAAAGATCGGCGGTGCGAAGCCCATCGGCCAAGACATCCTCGACCGCTTTCTCCAGCCGGTCCGCCTCATCCCCTTGATCGAAGGAATAGCGCAGCGCCATGGCGAAGCTGAGAATACAGGCGATCGGGTTGGCTTTGCCCTGGCCGGTGATGTCGGGGGCGGAGCCATGGACCGGCTCATAAAGCGCCTTCGGGCGGCCATTCTCCATCGGAGCGCCAAGCGACGCGGAGGGCAACATGCCAAGGCTACCGGTCAGCATCGCGGCGCAATCGGACAGGATATCGCCGAACAGATTGTCGGTCAGGATCACGTCAAACTGTTTGGGTGCACGGACAAGCTGCATCGCGCCATTGTCGGCATACATGTGGCTGAGCTCCACATCCGGGTAATCCTTGTCATGGATCTCTTGCACCACCTCGCGCCAGAGGATGCCGCTCTCCATCACATTGGCCTTCTCCATCGAGCAGACCTTGCCGGAGCGTTTGCGGGCCAGCTCAAAAGCTGCGCGCGCCACACGATCGATCTCGCTTTCGGTGTAGCGCTGCGTATTGATCCCGACGCGTTCATTGCCTTCGGTATGGATGCCGCGCGGCTCGCCGAAATAGACACCCGAGGTCAGTTCGCGCACGATCATGATGTCGAGCCCGGACACGACGTCTTTCTTCAGGCTGCTGAAATCGGCCAAGGCGTCGAAACACTGCGCGGGGCGGAGATTTGCAAAGAGGTCCATCTCTTTGCGCAGACGCAACAAGCCGCGTTCGGGCTTCACGCTGAAATCGAGCACGTCATACTTTGGCCCGCCGACGGCGCCGAGTAGAACCGCATCGACCTCCTGCGCTTTGGCCATTGTGTCGTCATGCAGCGGCGTGCCATGTGCGTCATAGGCGGCGCCGCCGACCAGATCCTCGGACACATCGAACTGCAGCCCCCGCGCCGATCCCATCCAATCGATGATTTTGCGCACCTCGGCCATCACTTCGGGGCCAATGCCGTCGCCGGGCAGGATCAAGAGGGAGGGGTTGGTCATGGTCAGAGCGTCCTTCGGAAAATCACTGCCCCTGCGGTAACGGCTGCGCCCGGGAGGGTCAAGAAACCATGGCGGAGAGCGCCTCCAGAACGTGGGTGATGCGAGATGTCTGCGTCCGGTCCAAGCAGTTGACGGAGAAACCCGGTGATCCAATCGTCGATCCCCTCGCGTGTCCGGTCTATGAAACTGTCACGAAAGCACCCGAATGGTGTATGTGGAGCAGGTGCACAGTACCGAGGGAACAAATGACCCAAACAGCGCTTATCCTTGGAGCAACCGGTCGGTTTGGCCGCAACGCCAGCGCCGCATTTCGCCATGCCGGGTGGGACCTGCGCCTTTATGACCGTACGAAGGGCGACCTTCTGAATGCGGCAAGCGGTGCCGATGTGATCGTCAATGGCTGGAACCCGCCATACAGCAAATGGGCCGCGCTCTTGCCGGGGCTGACGCGGCAGGTGATCGAAGCGGCGCGGGCAAGTGGCGCGACCGTCATGCAGCCCGCAAATGTCTATGTATATGGTTTCCGCGACGCGATGCCCCGTGTCGTCGGGCCGGAGGTGCCGCAGCGCGCAACAAACGGGCTTGGGCGGCTGCGGATCGAGATGGAACAGAGCTATCGCGATGCGGATGTTCAGGTGATCTTGCTCAGAGGCGGAGATTTCCTCGACAATCAGGCCTCGGCCGGTTGGTTCGACCGGATCATCGCCAAGGACGCCGCGACGGGGAATCTCAGCTATCCCGGGGCGCTGGATCAGCCGCATTCTTGGGCGTTCCTGCCCGATATGACCGCCGCCTTGCCGCGCCTGGCGGAGATGCGGGCGGATTTGGGCCAGTTCACCGATTTGGCCTTTGGTGGGTATACGCTGACGGCTCAAGAATTGGCGACGGCCTGCGGAGCTGCCGTAGGGCGGGAGGTCACGGTGTCGCGTATGTCATGGCTGCCGCTCCAGATCGCGCGCCCGTTTTGGGCCGAGGCGCGGTATCTGCTGGAGATGCGCTATCTTTGGGACCAGCCGCATGAACTGGATGGAACCGCGCTTGCGGCATTGCTGCCCGATCTGGCACAAACGCCTGTGGAAGACGCGATACGGGCCGCGTTAGAACTCTAGATCGACCCAGACCAACCGATGATCCGAGGCCATTTCAACAGTGGCTCTTGGCAGTGTCTCCGCATCGGTCTCGGGCCATAGAACACCACTGTCTGACACGTATAGAGACGCGGCGGGAAGGATGTAGTCGACCCTGAGATTGCCGGGTGTCGGTTCGTCCCAATCAGTGGTGACCAGACGGCCATCCGGCGCCCGCGGGGCTGCGTCTTGTAGGGCCGGGTGGTCGATGAGCGTTTGCACAACCTCGCGGTGCCCCTCGCCACGGTCTGGGTCCACATTCAACGTGCCCATCAAAGCGAAGTTTTCAGCGGTGAAGGCTGGACCATTGGGCGACCACCCATCCAGATAAAGTTGCCAGAACCGTAACTCGTCAGCGTTGCGCCATCCATTGCGGTCTTCCGGCCCATCGAACACCGGCGGCGATGCATGGAAAGCGAGGATATGGACGGCCTCTTCGGTTGTCCGGCGGAGCGGGATATCCCAGGCCGCCACGGTGGCAAGGCGAAGAACCTGCGCCGCTTCGAGGCTCAAAACCCGGGGCGCGGCGCTCCCGGGGAGATCGGTCCAGAGGAAATCGGTGAAATCCCGGATTTGGTCGGTCTCGATCGGCAAACGTGAGAGCAGTGCCATGCCGCCTTGGCCATTGAACCGGCCATAGCCTTGGGCATCGCGTGGTTCACCCAAGCGGCCATTTCCATCCACGTCGACGCCGGTGTGCCGCCCCGTATTTGGGCGGCGCGAGAACAGATGGGGGTAAGACATCTCGCGCGCAGCCAACGCGTCGGCGAGTGCGGCGAGGGCGTGACCCTCAGCATCATAATCGATGTCCAGGATGAGAAGGATATCGGCGTTGGCGGCGGCGATGACATCCAGCGTGGCCGCGATATCAGGGTCAGGGTCTTCATCCACCAGGTCGGCCAGTAGCAGACCGGGCCCGTCGCGGGACAGCGCGCTGTGAAATACGGCAAGGCGCAGCGTTTCCGCAACGAGAGAACTTGGCCAAAGAATCGCAAAGAACAGAAAAACTAGGCGGCAGCGTAGCCGTCGTTGGGATCGAGTTTGGCGACCAGACGTTTGCGCCGACTGTTGATCATGTCGGCCACCCGGCCCATCGCCATGCCGCGCATAAACATCGTGACGGGCAGGAACATCCATGCGGTGATCGTCCAGACCAGGGTTTGCGGCGAGTCGAGGATCGACATCTCCAGTTGCGCGGCACCGATCGATGCGAGCACCGGAAGGATGTATGGCAAGGCGAAGCCTAATATTATGTTAACGCGGGCATCCCGGAGGAGCCGCGTGACGATATCGCCGCCCGTTGTCGGGTCGAATGTTGGCAAGTTGATCCAGACGTTGAAGGCCGAACGTCGGTTCGGCCATTGTTGCAACCTGACCAGGATCGCAAAGATCGACAACGTCAGGAGGCCGATTAGGGCAGAGAGGCCAGCCATAATTTCAATCTCGGCGGCTGTCCGAGGGTCTACATCTGGCGGCAGTTGTCCCATCAACACTTGTAGTGGGCTAAATGGAAAATCGAGTGCCTCGGCGATGATGAAGCCGGTTGCATTGATCACCAGCGACAGGGTCGAGACATCGCCCGCCGAGACCACAATGCTGAGCGCGAACAGGGCAATGAAAACAGAGACCATGCGCACACGATTGTACGGCTGAGCATCGCGAAATTCGATCAAGCCCGGATAAGTGGAGGCGTATTCGGAAAAGGTGAAAACAGCGGCGAAGAGACCGATCAACGTGACGATCTGTGTCGTCTCCTCGCTTGTCCCTGGTATAAGCAGGGATGGCGTGGAAATGACGACCAACACCAGGATCGCCCTGACCACAGCGCCAACAAGCTGTGAAATCACTGCCTTCAACACTCAACCCTCAACCTGGACGGGACCTATTCTTGTGCCCCTTTTTCCACGTTTTTGCCCCAATCTGCCGTTGGGATGCCTCGATTGCCATAATCTTGCCCACATTCACATCCTGAGGCAACCCTCTGATTCCAGTCATGGAATCGAAACGGCTGTTTTCACGTAACAGGTGTCGCCCGATTGCATCACCTGTATTCAGGGCTAGCAGGGCCGTATCATCCGACCGCAAGATGTAGTGGTTTCGGGGTCAGACCCAGGGGCGCTCGGCGCTCGCTTTGGCTTCGAAACTGGCGATGGAGGCGGACTTTTCCATCGTCAGGCCGATATCATCTAGCCCATTCAGAAGGCAGTGTTTCTTGAACGCATCCACCTCGAAGCTGATAACTTCGCCTTCGGATGTGGTGATGGTCTGGCTCTCCAGATCGACGCTCATCCGGGCATTGGCGCCCTTCTCTGCATCTTTCATCAACAGATCGACCTGCTCCTGCGGCAACGCGATTGGCAAGATGCCGTTCTTGAAGCAGTTGTTGAAGAAGATGTCCGCGAAACTCGGCGCAATCACGCAGCGGATGCCGAAATCCTTGATCGCCCAAGGCGCATGTTCCCGCGACGAGCCGCAGCCGAAATTGTCGCCGGCGACCAGAATTTCCGCCTCGCGATAGGCGGGCTGGTTCAGCACGAAATCGGGGATTTCCTTGCCATCGTCATCATAACGCATCTCGTCAAAGAGGTTCACGCCAAGACCGGAGCGTTTGATGGTTTTCAGAAACTGCTTTGGGATGATCATGTCAGTATCGACATTGATCATCGGCATGGGGGCCGCGATGCCCGTCAGCGTTTTGAACTTATCCATCTGGCGTCTCCTTTAGTCCGCAGAGCAGATACCGCGCTCGGGCGTTGGGGGCAAGCGGGACTCACGGTACAGAGAAGGTGAGCGAGGCCCATCGGGATAGCCAAACCGGATCGGAGGGGGTGGGCGCGTCGAGCGGCTCCAGCACAACCGCATCGGCGAGGTAATCATGCCCGGCGGTGACGGGTAGAACGGCGATGCCGGCTTCATCAGTGTGATGAAGGGTAACCTCAACCGTTCCATCCGGCGCGCGGTCGAAAAGCTCCACCTGCGCATTCACTCGGGGTGCGCTATCGAGGAACACTTGAACCGGCAGGCCCGCGCTCACGTCATCGGTATAGGGGTTGGCCAGCGCAACAATCTCGGTCGCCAGACCCACCTGCCGATCTTGGCCAGCCCCCGCCCCAATTGCGACCAGGCTCTTGGCATAGCGGATATAGCTTTCGCGGAAGCCTTCGCGCGGCAGACCGCGCACATCGTGCCGGGCTTCGACATCGCCGAAATCTTTATGGGTCGCAAATCTGAGGAAGCTGTCCCAGTCATCATATGTCAGACGATTGGCGGTGGTCTCATGCACGATGATCGCCAAGCCGTCGTCAAACCCACCCATGTCGAGCGCCGGGTTGTCACCCAAACGTCCCTCTACACTGGTCAGTATGTCGCCCTGCATCACGTCAAATCGGGTGAAGTTGCGGGGCAAATAGGAGATCGTGACGCCCGAAAACGCCTGCCCGACGCGGAGATAGGCGGTGATGTTGTCGCCGGGTGCGATCTGAAAACCTTCGGGTTCAATCCAAAATTCATGCGCTTGGGTCTTGCTCACGCCGAGCGTCAGCGCGAGGGTGAGCGCGAGAAGGAGATGCCGCATGATCCAAGTCCTTTTACCGTCGGCTTATAGCTTGGGGCGTTCGTTGATCCTGTCAATGGCGCTGCTTCTCGCCGGGGTTGCGGCAAGCGCACATGAGATTCGCCCCACCATCGCCGATGTGGAGGTGGATGCGCGCGAGGTGCGGATGAGCCTGCGCTTGACGCTGGAGCCGCTGATTGCCGGGATCAACCTGGAGGGGTTGGAGGACACCAATGCCGCGCCCGAGGCTGCGATTTACGATCAATTGCGGGCGCAGGATTCGGCAGCGCTCGAGGCGGCGTTCCGCGCGGCCTGGGACAGGATTGCCGGAGGCGTTGTGATTGATGTGGGCGGGACCCGCATGTCGCCCGAGATCGTCGGCATGACTGTCCCTGACGTGGGCGATGTTGAGCTGCCACGGGACTCGGTGCTGATCCTCCGTGCCGATTTGCCCGAGGGGTCGGCCCCGGTCCAGATCGGATGGGATGCGGGCTATGGCACCTTGGTTTTGCGCCAGGTCGGTGGCGGCGAAGAGGCCTATGAGGGCTTCTTGACCGGCGGTGCCCTGTCGGAACCTTTGCCACGGGCGGAGATCCTGACCGAGGGCGCGTGGTCCGTCTTCGTGCGTTATGTGGTTGCGGGGTTTGAACACATCATTCCGCTCGGCATCGATCATATCCTCTTTGTCCTTGGCCTGTTTTTCTTTTCGCTAAAGCTGCGCCCGCTGCTGTTTCAGGTCACCGCCTTCACCGTGGCGCATACAATCACCCTGGCGCTGGCCAGTCTTGAGATCATCAGCCTTCCGGCCAGCATTGTGGAGCCGTTGATCGCGGCCTCGATTGTCTATGTCGGTGTGGAGAATGTGTTGGGCTGGGGCAATGTCCGGGCGCGAACGGCTTTGGTCTTTGCCTTTGGTCTGCTGCACGGGCTTGGCTTTGCCAGCGTCTTGGGGGATTTCGGCATCGCGAGCGAGCGGTTTGGCTGGGCACTGGTCGGGTTCAATATCGGGGTCGAGGTCGGGCAGCTCGCGGTGATTGCGGGTGCGTTTCTGGCGGTTGGGCTTTGGTTCGGGAAGCGGGATTTCTATCGGCCCTGGATCGCGGTGCCCGCCTCGTTGGCGATCGCCCTTGTCGGCGCGTGGTGGACGATTGAACGGGTGTTCCTCTAACCTCTCGACGCCATCCGCAGATAGAAGGCCCACACGATCAGCCCGCCGCCATTCAGCAGCAACTCGACACCAACCAGCAGGCCCAAAAGGCTCATCGTCGCTACGCCGAAATTGGCAAAGATATAGCCCGCCAGGAGCACCGCAAGCGCGCCTGAGATCAGCATCGGCCAGAAGAACGACGTCTCGCGCATACGGTAGGCGAAGACCAACCGTGCCACGCCTGCCGCCGCCAAGAGAAGTGCCACGAGCAAGGTCAGCGAAATCATCCCCTCAAGCGGGTGTAAGAGCAGAGATATCCCAACAAAGAGACCCAATAGCCCCACGAGAACCGCAAAGAGCTTGTTGCCGCGTTTCTGTTCGCGAAACCCGGCTGCGATCTGAAACAAGCCAGAGATCAGGAAAAGCGAACCGGTCAGCAGGGTCACCGCGACAGATGCCGCAAAGGCGTTGCCGAGGGCGATGACGCCGAACAGGACGGAGATGATCCCGAGGATCAGCCAGATAAGCCAGGGTTTCATGACGGGCTCGCAAAATGACAAGTGGATGATGGGCAGGGAGTACAGGAGCCAAGCCCGGGTCGGCAAGCCACGCCTTCCAAAGACCGGTCAACAGGCGTAGAGGCGAGATATGTTGAGTTTCCTTCTTCAGAACCGGCGCTGGCTGAGCGTCGGCGTGTTGCTCGCCTTCGGCTCTTCCTTTGGGCAAACGTGGTTCATCTCGCTCTTTGCCGGGGAGATTCGCGCTGAATATGGGTTGAGCGATGGCGATTGGGGCCTGCTCTACACGCTGGCGACGCTGTGTTCGGCGGCCCTGCTGCTCGGTCGTGGATCATGGGCTGACACCGTGCCCTTCTCTCGCCTTGCGCCTCTCGTCGCGGCGGTCTTCGCGATGGCGGCCCTGGCGATGGCCTTTGGGCAATCGGTCTGGGTGCTCGGGATTGCGGTGTTTCTGCTGCGATTCTGCGGACAGGGTATGTTCAGCCATATTGGTGCCACCGCCATGGGGCGTTGGTTCGTTGCGACGCGCGGGCGCGCGGTGGCGATCAAAGGGCTGGGCTATCCGCTTGGGGAGATGATCTTGCCGTTCCTCTTCGTCGCACTGATTGGCTGGATCGGCTGGCGCGAGACTTGGGGGGTCACAGCCGCCGTCATCGCTCTGATGATTCTGCCGCTTTTGGTCTGGCTGTTGGCGCAGGACCGTGTGCCCACCGGCCAGGCCGAGGTGGCAGGCAGCCCCGGCCTTGACGGACGTCATTGGGTGCGCGCCGACGCCCTTCGACATTGGCTCCTCCCCGCGCTCCTTCCGTTGATGTTGACCCCGGGGTTCATCGGAACGGTCGTGTTCTTCCATCAGGTCCATGTGGCGGAGGTCAAAGGTTGGCGCTTGGCCGAGATGGCGGTGGCCTATCCGGCCTATGCCAGTGTGACCGTGGCCGCAGCTTTGGCCGCCGGATGGGCGGCGGACCGGTTCGGGCCGGAACGCTTGTTGCCGCTTCTACTGATCCCGATGGGCCTGTCGATGTTCTTGGTCGGGCCGGCAGAGACCCCGCTGCATTGGGTGCTGGTCCTGTCGATCTTGGCGGTGTCGCAAGGTATGGTTGGCACGTTCTGGGGGGCGTTTTTGCCTGCCATCTATGGCACGAACCATCTTGGCGCGATCCGATCCATGGTGATTGCCATCATGGTCCTCTCGACGGCGATTGGGCCGGGGATCACCGGTGCGCTGATCGATTGGGGCGTGCCGTTTCCTGATCAAGGTTTGGCGATGGGAATCTGGTGCCTCGTGCTGGCCGTGGCGATGGGTATCGTCGCCCATCGCCTCAGATCAGTTTCGTAGCCGATTTCTTGCAAGAAATCGGGCCGGAATTTTCCACAATGCCGGGTCCGGTTCCTACATCATTTCGCGGACATCTGTGAGCCGTCCGGTGACCGCCGCCGCCGCCGCCATCGCGGGCGACATCAGATGGGTGCGCCCGCCGCGGCCCTGACGCCCCTCGAAGTTCCGGTTCGAGGTTGCCGCGCAACGTTCGCCGGGTGCGAGTTGGTCGGGATTCATCGCCAGGCACATGGAGCACCCCGCCAAGCGCCATTCAAATCCGGCCTCTTTGAAGATATCGGCAAGACCCTCTTCTTCCGCTTGCGCTCGCACAAGGCCAGAACCGGGGACCACCATCGCGCGGAGCCCGTCCTTGATCTTTTTGCCTTTCAGGATCGCGGCCGCGGCGCGCAAGTCTTCGATCCGGCCATTGGTGCAAGAGCCGATAAAGACGGTGTCGATCTCGATTTCTGACAGCGGTGTGCCAGGGGTCAGGCCCATGTAGTCAAGCGAGCGCTCCGCCGCGCCGACTTTACCGCCTTCGAAACTCTCCGGCGCAGGCACAGCCGCCGTAATTGGCAACACATCCTCGGGCGAGGTGCCCCAGGTGACTACGGGTGCGATATCTTCGCCACGGATGGTCACGACCTTGTCCCAATGGGCGTCATCGTCAGAATAGAGTGTCTTCCACCAGGCGAGCGCGGCCTCCCATTGCGCGCCTTTCGGGGCATGCGGGCGGCCCATGACATACTCGAAAGTCGTCTCATCCGGCGCGATTAGGCCCGCACGTGCGCCGCCTTCAATCGCCATATTGCAGACGGTCATGCGGCCTTCCATCGACAGATCGCGGATCGCTTCGCCGCAGTATTCGATCACATAGCCGGTGCCGCCTGCTGTGCCGGTTTCGCCAATCACCGACAGCGTGATGTCTTTGGCGGTCACACCGGGGCGCAGCTTGCCGGTGATCTCAACCTTCATGTTCTTGGACTTCTTCTGGATCAGCGTCTGCGTGGCCAGCACATGCTCCACCTCGGACGTGCCGATACCATGCGCCAGCGCACCAAACGCGCCGTGCGTCGCCGTGTGGCTGTCACCGCAGACAACGGTCATGCCAGGCAGGGTCCAGCCTTGCTCGGGGCCGACGATATGCACGATGCCCTGCCGGATATCGGAAACCGGGTAGTAGTGGATGCCGAACTCCTTGGCGTTTTTGTCCAGCGCGGCCACCTGAATGCGGCTGTCTTCGGTCATGTTCTCCGGGTTGTCGCGCCCGGGTGTGGTCGGCACGTTATGGTCCGGCACAGCAATGGTTTTGTCCGGCGCGTGAACGCCCCGGCCCGCCATGCGCAGCCCTTCGAAGGCTTGCGGGCTGGTGACTTCGTGGACCAGGTGGCGGTCGATATAGAGCAGGCAGGTGCCATCTTCGGCTTCGTGGGCCAGATGGGCATCCCAGATCTTGTCATAGAGTGTTTTGGCGGAGGTCATATCTGCGGTCCTCGGCTGAGGGAAATCGGAAAAAAGGCGTCGTCGCGGTATCAGGCGCGTATTAGTCGCGCCCGTATCGAGCCGCGCTGGCCAAAGAAGCGCCAGGGCAGGCGCGCGCGGTCATCCATGTCGAAAACCCGTGTCATATGAGGGCAGATACACTCGGGCGCGGGCGCTCGCAAGGGTTGCGCCTTGCCCGATTGGGTCAAGGCGATAGACTATGCCTCAACCCTGACGAAAGGACCGGGATGGAGCCTGAGGCCGAGAGCAGCCCGAATGGCGGCGCGCAACCCGCGCCCGAATTGGGTGTGGACGAGACCCTGGATCAGGCTCTGGATTTGGGTCAGGACCTGATCGCGCAAGGCAGCGTGTTTCTTGAAAGCCTGCTGAGGCCTTGGAATTTCTACCAAATCTGTATCGCGGCCGGTCTGCTTTTGACCGCCATTTTGCTGCGCCATTTGCTTGGCCCGCGGATTCGCGCCTGGATGGCGTCGCGCGAGGGTTGGCCGAAATGGCGGATGCGGGTGCTGGTGGTGATCCATCGCCGCTTGATGCCGATCTTCTTCGTGATCCTGATCTGGATCGCGGTGTGGATCATGCGCGAGATGACGTGGCCAAGCCGGAGCTATCTGCTTGGGATCATTGCGGAGCTTGCGACGGCATGGCTCTTTGTCGTGTTCGTCACCCGGCTGATCCGCTCGCCCGTGATGCGCAGCCTGGTGCGCTATGGCGCGTGGATCTACGTCACCTTGGCGATCCTCAACCTGCAAAGCGAAGCGGCGGCGCTTCTGGATGGGATCGGGTTCAATCTGGGCGATATGCGCCTGTCGCTGCTGATTGTGGTGCAGGGTGTCGTGATCCTTGCCGCGTTGATCACCGGCGCGCGGTTCATCTCCGGCACCACGGCGGCGCGGGTCCAGGCCAATGAAGACATCTCGCCCTCGATGCGGGTCCTGGTCGTCAAGGCGGTGCAGGTTCTGCTTTATGGCGCGGCGTTTTTCATTGGCCTCCGAGCCGTTGGCGTCGATCTGACCGGGTTGGCCTTTTTGTCAGGCGCCATTGGTGTCGGCCTCGGGTTCGGCTTGCAAAAGGTCGTGTCGAATCTGGTCTCGGGTGTGATCATTCTGTTGGATAAATCGATCAAACCCGGCGATGTGATCTCGCTTGGCGAAACCTTCGGCTGGATCAACACGCTTGGTGCGCGCTATGCCAGCGTTGTCACACGGGACGGCAAGGAATATCTGATCCCGAATGAAGATCTGATCACCAACCAGGTGGTGAACTGGTCCCACTCCAACGAATTTGTCCGGCTCGATATCTATTTCGGCACCGCTTATCATGATGATCCGCACGTGGTGCGCAAGATCGCGGTCGAGGCGGCGCAGGGTGTGGACCGGGTGCTGAGTTTCCGCCCGCCGGTCTGTCATATCGTGGGGTTCGGCGACTCGAGCGTCGATTACATCCTGCGATTTTGGATCACCGACCCGACTGGCGGGCTGACCAATATTCGCGGAAATGTCTATCTGGCGCTTTGGGACGCGTTCCAAGAGCATGGCATTTCGATCCCCTTCCCGCAGCGGGAGGTGAAGGTCTTGGAAGGGTCGACGCTTGAGACACACCGGACCGACTAGGCGTTGCCAAGCCGGTTGGGCGCGATATGTCTGACGGACCGGAAGTTTTTCGAATGAGGCAAGGATGGCATCGGGCAAGTTGCTAGGGATCTGCGGGTCGCTGCGTTCAGGATCGTTTAACCGCAAATTGATGCATGAGGCGGCGCGGGTGTTTGAGCCAGCGGAGTTCGTCGACGGTGATTTGCGCTTGCCGCTTTATGATGGCGATTTGGAAGACGCGGAGGGCATTCCGGCCGTCGTGCAGACCTTGGCCGATCAGATTGCGGCGGCGGATGCGGTGGTGATCGCGGGGCCGGAATACAACAAGGCGTTGTCAGGCGTGTTGAAGAATGCCCTGGACTGGGTGAGCCGGACGAAAGGTGGCCCCTGGCGCGAGAAGCCACTGGCAATTCTGTCAGCCACGGCGGGGCGTGCGGGCGGCGAGCGGACGCAATCGAGCCTGGTTCTGGCGATGCGGCCATTTCGACCGCAGCTCATATCCGGGCCGGAGGTACTGGTCGGCGAGGCCAGCGGGCAGTTTGATGCGGATGGGCGTCTGGCGAATGACCGGAATCTCGCTTCGCTCAACGAGTTAATGTCGGAACTGCGCGTTGCGGCCGGGTTAGAGAGTCCCTGAGCTTCGGGTTGAGTGGCCCCGACGGGAGCCTCCGGCGGGGATATTTTGGAAGCAGAGAAGCAAGGGCGATTAGCTTTTGTGCAGGCTTGCCTCGGGGCGAAAGCTCTCGGGGATACGATCATGGCTGTCCAGGATCAGGTCGGCCATGATCTCGCCGATGATCGGGGCTATGCCGAAGCCGATTTTGAACCCGCCATTGGCAATGAACTGGCCCGGTTTGGTTGGGTGATGCCCCAACATCGGCGCGCGAGACCGGGCGCGGGGGCGCAGGCCAGCCCAACGGGTGAGGATTGTGGCCTCGGCCAGCGGCGGGCAGAGGGTGCGGGCTTTGGCGATGAGCGCGTCGAGTTTCGCGTCGGTGCTGCCCGGATCGGTATAGTCGCGTTCGGAAGTTGAGCCGATGGCCGTGGTCCCATCGGTATGCGGGATGATATGCAAGCTGTCGGCGAAGAGTTGCGGCATCTCAGGCGCGGAGAAATCGAGCAGCGCGGCCTGGCCTTTGACCCCATTGCCCACAGTGGCGCCGAGTTCGTTAGACAGCTCCTCTAAACCCGCGACACCAGTTGCCCAGACCTGTTTTCCTATGGCGGGGCCGTCCGTGGCGATCTCGACCCCGATCGCCGTCAGCGCTTTGGCGAGGGCAGCGGTGCATCGGCGGGGATGTGCCCGGGCGCTGAGCGTATCATGGATCAAGAGGCCGGTCGGCGACGTGGCGTAGGGCGCATAGGTGTCTTGCGGGACGATCTGCCAAGTGAATTTGCCCCGCCAGAGCGGCTTGGCACTTTCTACACGCGCCTCCGCGAGGGTTAGCGCCGCCTCATCAAGGATCGGCTGTAATCGGCCAAGACGGGCATAGCCAGGGTCTTCACCGGCGAGTTCGGCAACCTCCGCCCACATCGTTTCGGCCATCACCAGGCTGTCGAATTGCAGTTGTTTCTTATCGTTCCAGTTTTCCGGCACATGCGGGGCCAAGGCACCGACCAGCCCGTTGCTGGCCCCTTGCCCCACGCCGTTTGGGTCGATGACGCGGACGGTCGCCCCACGGCGGGCGCAGGCCCAGGCCACCGAGAGCCCGAAAATCCCCGCCCCATGCACCGTCACATCTGTCATTGCCAATCCTTCGCCGCTTGCCCAAAGTCACCCGCGATTTCCAAGGGTTTAGGGCAGGCCATGGCGGAGCGCCAGAGAGAGCGGGTGGACTGGCGAGACGGCGATGTGCCGGTCTCGACGTTGTTTGACGACCCGTATTACTCGCTGGAAAATGGCCTGGCTGAAACGCGGCATGTGTTTTTGGCGGGCAATGACCTGCCCGCGCGGTTCGTGCCTGGGTTTCGGATCGCCGAATTGGGGTTTGGGACGGGGCTGAACTTTCTGGCGGCGCTGGCCGCGTTTCGCGCCGCCGGTGCGGGTGGCAAGCTGCATTTCACCAGCTTCGAAGCGTTTCCGATGCCAATGACCGAGATGTCAAAGGCGCTGGCGCAGTTTCCGGACCTGCCAGGCGATGTGCTTCTCAGTGATCAGACAGCCTACGTGCCACCGAAGTTGGCCGGCGCCGATTATGAGCTTCAGGTGATCCAGGGTGACGCGCGTCAAACTTTGCCAGCTTGGAACGGGCAAGCCGATGCTTGGTTTCTGGACGGGTTTTCACCTGCCAAAAATCCGGAGCTTTGGGAGGCCGCCCTGATGGCGGAGGTCGCCCGGCATACGGCCCCCGGCGGGACCTTCGCGACCTACACGGCGGCGGGTGATGTGCGCCGCGCGTTGGACGCGGCGGGCTTCGATGTGACCCGCGTCCCTGGGTTTGGCCGCAAGCGGCATATGTCAGTGGGGCGGCTCAGATGACGGTGCAGAACACGCGGCTCGGGATCTGGCTGATGGTCGCCACGACCTTCGTCTTCGCCATCCAGGACGGGATCAGTCGGCATCTGGCAGGGGAATACAACGTCCTGATGGTGGTGATGATCCGCTATTGGTTTTTTGCGGCCTTTGTGATTGCCATCGCGGCTCGTCAGGCTGGCGGTGTGCGGGCAGCGGCGGCGACCAAGCAGCCGGTCTTGCAGGCGTTTCGCGGCATGCTTCTGTCGCTGGAAATCTGCGTGATGGTGGGGGCCTTTGTGCTGCTTGGCTTGGTAGAGAGCCACGCGGTTTTTGCCTGCTACCCGTTGTTGATCGCGGCTTTGTCAGGGCCGATTCTGGGGGAGAAGGTTGGCTGGCGCAGATGGGCGGCCATCGCGATCGGCTTTGTCGGGGTCTTGATCATTTTGCAGCCCGGTGTGCGCGTGTTCGAGATTGAGGCGCTGGTACCGCTCGCGGCGGCGCTTATGTTCGCGCTTTACGGGCTTTTGACCCGCTATGCGGCGCGCAAGGATGACGCAGCGACGAGTTTCTTCTGGACCGGGACCATTGGTGCGGTCGTGATGACGGTCATCGGAGGCTGGTTCTGGGAACCGATGAGCGGGCCGGATTGGGTCTGGATGGCCGTACTCTGCGTCACCGGCGTCGCGGGCCATTGGCTGCTCATCAAGGTCTATGAGGTGGCGGAGGCGAGTGCCGTGCAGCCCTTTGCCTATCTGCAACTGGTCTTTGCCTCAGCCCTGGGGCTGTTGGTGTTTGGCGAGACGCTGCGAACGAATGTGGTGATCGGCGGCGGACTGGTGGTGGCGGCCGGGCTTTTCACCCTTTGGCGAGCGCGGGCTAAGGCATCGTAAGACGGTTGGTCAGCGTCGGCGGCGCCAGTTCGCCGGTCAGTTGTGCCTCGTAAATCGCCAGGCTCTCGGTCACTCGCATTATGTAATTCCGGGTTTCGTTAAACGGGATCGCCTCGATCCAATCGATCACATCTACCGATGGGTCGCGCGGGTCACCAAACCGCTCGACCCAAGCGCGGGCGCGGCTTGGCCCAGCATTATAGGCGGCGGCGAGAAGCACCGGGTTGGTCCCAAACTCTTCGGTCAGATAGGCCAGATATCCGGCACCCAGAACCGCGTTATACGCCGGGTCGCTCAAGAGGCGCGCCTCACTGAACTCCAGCCCCAGGCGGTTGGCTTGCCCCAGTCCGGTGCCCGGCATCACCTGCATCAGGCCGATTGCTCCGGCAGAGCTGATCACGCCCGGGTCGAACTCGGACTCGCGGCGGGCGATGGAAAGGTTGAGGCTGGGCGGGGCCGCCAAATCGGCCTCGGCCAGTTCGGTCACCGGGTAATAGGCGCGCATGATCTCATGACCTTGTTGTGCCGCGCGTTTGGCGATCATCAGCGCGATATGCGGGTTACCCAGGTCGAAGGCGAGGTCGCCAAGCTGCCCGGCCTCTTCGCGTGAGAGGCTCTCGGTCAGATGCGTCATGAAGCGTTCGGCCAGATCAATCTCACCACCCTCGTAAAGAACCAGAGCTGCCCGCAGCACAGAGGAGCCCATGAAGCCGGCATTGCGCCAATTGCCATAGGTTTCATCAGCCAAAAACGCCGGGTCGGTTGGCAGATTGCCTCGTTCGGCGGCGAGTTGCCCGTAGAAGCTTGATTGATACGCTGCGCCAAGGGCGTAGGCTTCCGCAGCCGCCTCCGCATTGCCCGCCGCTTCATGCGCTCGGCCCAGCCAATAACCTGCACGCCCAACGCTGATCGGGCTGAACACAACCTCGCGGAAATTGCTGAAATGAATCACGGCTTGGTCGGCATTACCAAGACGAAGCGCGGCATATCCGGCGATCCATTCCAGATCGGCGTAACGAAGATAATCGGCGCTCGGGTCGATGAAATGCGACGCGGCAATCTGATAGGCGCGGTCGAAATCGCCCTCTCGGGCGACATCGCGGGCCAATGTGGCGCGGCGGTTGCCCCATTCGGTGGGGCGGCCGAGTGTCTCGACTGACGTGCTTCTGGCCAGAAGCAAATCGGCGGCCCGATCCCAAAGATCGGCGCGCATCCGCCAGAGGAACCGTTCGAAGGCCAGGCCTGGGTCAGCTTGTAACGCCTCCGGCACCGCCTCTATCAAACTATCCACTCCGGTGCGTCGCTCGCGCAGTGCGATCCGAGCCTCCGAAAGCGCGCGCCAGCCCGCGGGGACCATATCCTCCATCTGCCGCGCCCGGTCCTCTTCCCCCTCCCAAAGCAAGTTGTCGAGCCGGGTGATATGATGCTCGGCGAGGATCGAACCGTATTCCGACAGGATCGTGTCGAACTGTGCGGTGGTCAGCGTCATCGTTGTCCAGGCGCGGATGATTTCGGCATGGGCGGCCCCCCTCTCGCCGGTTGCGATCAGCGCTTCGGCCAGGCGCAAGCTGCCGGTGCCGGTTTCGGGTGGTTGCGGGGCGAAATAGTCGATGACCGTGGCGGGGTTAGCGCTCTGCGGGATGTTCCGCTCGCCCCGCGCCCGCAGAAGCGGCAGGCCGGGCCAATCCGCATTGCGGTCCAAGAAATCAACATATTCCTCAAACCGGCCTTGGCGGGCCCGAAGACGGGCCCAGGTGACCACATCGCGGCCCGCTTCGTCATCAATCTGCCGCGTCGCCTCGGCGGCCAGATCAAAATCTTGTGCGCCGATGGCGGCCAAGGCCACACCGATTGCATCGGGATTCGCGGCCACAGGCAAAGGCATCAGGGCGGCGAAAACGGCAAGAAGATAGGCGCGCATGTGGGGCTCCGGCATGGGTGTTCCTCTTAGGATAAGAGGGCCGCGCCCGCTTGCAACACACGAACTTGGCAATTCCCGCATCTGGGGATAGTGTCCGCGCGATTTCGCCGATCCCGGCTTTACCCACTGATAAGGAAGCGTGTGATGTTTAAAGGCTCAATGCCCGCATTGGTCACGCCGTTTGCGAACGGCGCAGTGGATTTTGACGCGCTGAAGAAACTGGTGGAGTGGCAAATTGCGGAAGGCAGCACCGGGTTGGTGCCTGTGGGGACGACCGGCGAAAGCCCGACCCTGTCCCATGACGAGCATGAGCAGGTGATCGCCGCCGTGGTGGAAACGGCGGCTGGTCGGGTGCCGGTGATCGCCGGTGCGGGGTCGAACAACACCGTCGAGGCGATCCGCTTTGTGGAACATGCGAAAGCCGTCGGCGCGGCGGCCGCTCTGGTGGTTACCCCCTATTACAACAAGCCGACGCAGCGCGGGTTGATCGCGCATTTCGCGGCCCTGAATGAGGTCGGCATCCCGATCATCATCTACAACATTCCGCCGCGCTCGGTGATCGACATGACGCCCGCGACAATGGGGGAACTGGCCAAGATGCCCAATATCGTCGGTGTGAAAGACGCGACCGCGGACCTTTCCCGCGTGCCGCAGCAGCGGATCACCTGCGGCACGGAGTTCATCCAGCTTTCGGGCGAAGACGCAACGGCGGTTGGGTTCAACGCACAAGGCGGGCATGGCTGTATCAGCGTCACCGCAAATGTCGCGCCGAAGCTTTGCGCCGAGATGCAGGCGGCGACGCTGGCCGGCGACTATGCCAAGGCGCTGGAGTATCAGGACCGTCTGATGCCCCTGCATGAGGCGATTTTCATGGAGCCCGGTTTGGCGGGGGCCAAATATGGCCTGTCGGTGCTCGGGCGTTGCTCTGACGAGGTGCGTTTGCCTCTGACCGGCGTCGAAGACAGCACCAAAGCTGCGATTGAAAGCGGTATGCGGCATGCCGGGCTGATCAACTGACATGAGCGGCGCGCGCCCAGGCGAGGTCGCGCTTGGCTTCGATCCGGGGGACCGGGTCGAAGCGGGGCTGACCTTCATTGGGCGTATTCGCTCGCCATGGTCCAAAGGCAATGCGCCGAAGAACATCCGCCAAGCGCGGGAGACCGGAGAAGCGGCCCGGATCGAGCTTGATCCGGCCTATGCGCCCGCGTTGACCGGGCTGAAAGTCGGGCAAGCGGTGCAACTGCTCTATTGGGTCGACCGGGGGGAGCGCGACTTGATCGTGCAGACACCGGCTCATGCCGATGGTCCGCGCGGCACCTTTGCGCTCCGCTCCCCCGTCCGGCCAAATCCGATCGCGCTGGCCACGGTGCTGATCACCGGGATCGACGGCGCGGTGGTCGAAATCGACGCGATTGATGCGTTTGACGGCACGCCGCTGCTCGATATCAAGCCCTGGATCGAAACCGTCGATGTCGCGCCGGGCTGGCACCCGGAGACGTAAGCGCCTATATCCCGCCCCCATGGCTAAGAAACCCGAGAACCCAAATTACAAGGTGATCGCCGAGAACCGGCGGGCGCGGTATGATTATGCCATCGAGGATGATCTTGAGGTTGGGATCATCCTGGAAGGCTCCGAGGTCAAATCGCTGCGCGCCGGTGGCTCGAACATTGCCGAGAGTTATGCCGCGGTGGAGAATGGTGAGCTGTGGTTGGTGAACAGCTATATCGCGCCTTATCTGCAGGCCAAAACCTTTGCCCATGAAGAGCGGCGGCGGCGGAAACTCCTGGTCAGCCGCAAGGAGCTGTCGAAGCTGTGGAACGCGACGCAGCGCGAGGGGATGACGCTGGTTCCGCTGGTGATGTATTTCAACCACCGGGGGCTGGTGAAGCTGAAAATCGGCATCGCAAAGGGCAAGAAAAACCACGACAAACGCGCGACGGAAGCCAAGCGCGATTGGCAGCGTCAAAAGGCACGGCTGCTCCGCGAAGGGTAGGCCTGCGGCTCCGCGCCCCTTGCCAGCGTCAAGCCTTATGCGTAGGGCTATTCGGCAGATTGAAGACAGTCCAGAAAGGCCGAGATATGTCCGCCGATGATCCGAAAACCCTGGTCTCCACCGACTGGTTGGCGGCGCATCTAACCGACCCCGACCTTAGGGTGATCGACGCCTCCTATTACCTATCCGGGATGGGCCGCGATGCGCGGGCGGAGTATGAGGCCAGCCATATCCCCGGCGCGCGGTTTTTCGATATTGATGAGATCAGCGATCACCGCAGCGAGCTGCCGCATATGGCGCCGCCAGTCGAAAAATTCATCAGCCGGATGCGCGCCATGGGCGTGGGCGATGGCCATCAGGTCGTGGCCTATGACTGCGCCGGACTGTTCTCGGCGGCGCGGATATGGTGGCTGTTCCGGCTAATGGGCAAGACCGACATCGCGGTGCTGGATGGCGGCTTCCCAAAATGGCAGGCCGAAGGGCGACCGGTGGAGGATATGCCGCCCGTTCTGCGCGATCGACACATCACCGTGCAGCGGCAGGCGCATCTGGTGAAAGATGTGACGCAAGTGGCCTCGGCCTCGAAGCTCGGGGATTGGCAGATTGTCGATGCCCGCGCGCCCGCGCGGTTTAGAGGCGAAGAGCCCGAGGCCCGGCCCGGTTTGCGCGCGGGGCGTATTCCCGGCTCGATGAATGTGCATTACGCGAGCCTACTCAATGCCGACGGCACGATGAAAGCAGGCGACGCATTGCGTGCGGTGTTTGAAAGCGCGGGCGTGGATTTGGACAAACGGGTGATCACCACCTGCGGATCGGGCGTGACCGCAGCGATTTTGATGTTGGCGCTCGACCGGCTCGGCCATCGCGATGTGGCGCTTTACGATGGCTCCTGGGCGGAGTGGGGCCAGTTCGAGCAGTTGAAAGTGGCGACCGGATGAGTTTGATCAAAGCGGGCACGGAGCTGCCCTATCGGATCACCTATCTTGAGATGTTGGATGGCCCGAATGATCCGGCCCCACTGCTGCCTGAAGGCGTGCGGCTGGACCATGCGGTCCGTCCGCCCGCGTGGTATTTCCTGGCGCTCTATGACGCTGTGGGCCGTGCTTATGAGTGGCAGGACAAGCATCGTGAAGACCCAGAGGTTGTGCGCGCCTTTGTGCAGGACCCGGCGGTCGAGCTTTGGGTGGCTAGCGCTGAGGGCTGGCCGCAAGGATTCTTCCAGCTTGATTTCCGCCAAGCCAGCACCTGCGATCTCGCCTATTTCGGGATGGTGCCCGAGGCGGTCGGCCAAGGTTTGGGCGGCAAATTGCTGCGCACGGCGCTTGCGAAAGGCTGGGCGGGCGAGGGCGTTCGGCGGATGACGGTCAACACCTGCACGCTTGACCACCCGCGGGCCCTGGACCTTTATCAGAGGGTCGGGTTCCGTCCGATCCGCACCGAAGACAAAACCTGCATTTTGACCCGCGACCGTGATCCGTCGCTTTTCCCTGCCTGAAGGCCACACTATGTTTGAGACACTGACCCCACCCGAGACCGATCAAATTCTGCGCATCATGGCGCTTTATGCCGCCGATGAGCGCCCGCAAAAGGTCGATCTCGGTGTCGGCGTGTATCGCACCGCCGATGGGCGGACACCGGTTATGGCCGCGGTCAAGCAGGCCGAAGAGCGGATTTGGCAAAGCCAGGAAACAAAGAGTTATTTGGGTCTGGCGGGTGATCCAGGGTTTCACGCCGTGATGCGCGACTTGATCCTTGGCGACACGGTGCCAGCGTCGCGGGTGGCTGCGCTGGCCACGCCGGGCGGCACCGGGGCCGTGCGGCAGATTCTCGAGCTGACCCGCAACCTCACGCCGGATGCGACCGTCTGGATCAGCGACCCATCCTGGCCCAATCACAGCTCAATCGCCGGGTATCTTGGCCTGAACCTGCGGCTCTATCGCTATTATGACCCTGAAACCGGCGGCTTGGATCGCGACGGGATGATGGCGGATTTGGCTGAGGCGAAGCCGGGCGATGTGGTGCTGCTGCATGGTTGCTGTCACAACCCGTCAGGTGTCGAGCTATCGTTGCAAGACTGGCGGGATGTGGGCGCGCTGCTGCAACGCACCGGTGCGATTCCGTTTGTCGACATCGCTTATCAGGGCTTTGGTGAAGGTCTTGAGGAGGATGCGGCGGGCACGCGGATCTTGGCGGGTATGCTGCCGGAAGTGTTGATTGCCGCCAGTTGCTCGAAGAATTTCGGGCTTTATCGTGACCGCGTCGGGGTCGCCTTTGCGATCACGGCGGATGACGAAACCCAAGCCAAAGCACAGGCGACATTGGCGTTCCTCAACCGACAGAACTATTCCTTCCCGCCGGATCACGGCGCGCGGGTGGTGGAGACGATCCTCACCGATCCGGGTCTAACTGAGATCTGGCGCACGGAACTCAGAGAGATGCGCGAGGGAATGAGCGCCACGCGGCAATCGATCGCCGATGCGCTGCGGGCCGAGACAAGCTCGGACCGCTTTGGTTTTCTGGCAAGCAATCGCGGCATGTTCTCCCTGATCGGCGCCACGCCTGAGCAGGTCGAAGCCCTGCGCGATGAGCATGCGATTTATGTGGTTGGCGACGGGCGGATGAACATTGCTGGTCTGACACCGGACAGCATCCCCTATGTGGCGCGGGCGGTGGCGCAAGTGATGGGCTAAAGACCCTTGTCAGACGGGCGGAAGCGGCGTATTGCGCGCCATCGCCCGAACGTGGGCCAAGTCTCCGACCACCTTGTCAAAACGGAAAAAAACATGAACCGCACGTATTTGCCTGGCATTTTGGCCATGGCGTCGATTGTCGTCGCCTCCAACATCCTCGTCCAATTTCTTTTCGGTCAATGGCTGACCTGGGGGGCGTTTACCTATCCTCTCGCCTTCCTGGTCACCGATGTCATGAACCGCGTCTATGGCGTGGCCGCAGCCCGGCGTGTTGTTTTCGTTGGATTTTTGGTTGGCGTCGCCTGCTCGCTGATCGGGACGCAGATCATGGGTGAGTTCGGCCCACTGGTGACCCTCCGCATCGCGATTGGCTCCGGTCTGGCCTTCCTGACGGCGCAGCTTTTGGACGTCGCCATCTTTGACAGGATGCGCGACGGCGTCTGGTGGAAAGCGCCGGTTTTCTCAACGATCATTGGGTCTTCGGTGGATACGGCGCTCTTCTTCACCATCGCCTTCTCGGCCAGTCTGACCTTCCTTGAGCCGGGCAATGACGTGTCCTGGGCCGGAGAGATGTTGCCGATGCTTGGGGCCGGGCCGGTGGCGCCGCTTTGGGTCTCGCTCGCCTTCGCGGATTGGCTGGTGAAATTGTCGCTGGCGATCCTGGCGCTGATTCCGTTCCGCATCCTCACCCGCCGATTATTGGCACATGTCGCATAATTTCTTTTGACAAACACAAAATCTGTGGCAGGCTCACCTCAACAGCAACCAAATGAAAGGAGGTGATCCAGTGTCTAGAGAGGTATTGGAGAATGGCGTCGGGACAGCTTGGGAGGATCGCCGCTAGGCAACCCTAGGGGGCGAACCCCATCCCAGGTGGACCAGCGGTCCTGACCGCGCCCACCTCCTGATTTCTCGAAAAGGGTCGTGCCATTGGTGCGGCCCTTTTTGGTGCCGAAAGTGCCGTATGGATTTGGTATGGATCCCGTATGGACATGATACAGACGCGAATGAGGGCGGCCCATGCTGCGCATCACCGACCAGATCAGCCTTGAAGACTGGGAACTGACCGAGAGCTTCACCCGCGCTTCCGGGCCCGGTGGGCAGAATGTGAACAAGGTCTCGACGGCGGTGGAGCTGCGGTTTGAAGCGGAGCGGTCGCCCAATCTTCCGGCGGCGGTGAAACAGCGGCTGCGGCGGCTGGCCGGATCGCGCTGGACCAAGGACGGGGCGGTGGTGATCTTCGTGCAAGAAACCCGGCACCAGGCGCGAAACCGGGAGATCGCGCGAGAGCGGTTGGCGGAGCTGGTGCGCCGGGCGACGGTGGTGCCGAAACGGCGGCGGCCGACCAAGCCGACCCGTGGCTCGGTCGAACGGCGGCTGAAAGCGAAAAAGGCGCGCGGCGACGTGAAAGCGTTGCGGGGACGGACTGAGACGGAGTGAGTGACGGCAAGTCTCGGCGCAGCGACGACTCGCCGTCTTCTTTCTACGGCACTCCCCCTTAAGTTGTGGAAAACATCGCAGGAGGCCTCTCATGAAAATCGGAATCGTTGGCGCAGGTATGGTCGGATCGGCAGCGGCCTTCGCCATGGTGATGCGGGGGATTGGCTCGCGGATCGTGTTGGTCGATCTCGACGAGAAACGCGCGCAGGCGGAGGCGGAGGACATCGCCCATGCGGTGCCATTCGCGCATCCGGTGATGGTTGAGGCGGGCGGTTACGAGGATTTGGCGGGCGCGGCGGTGGTCATTCTGGCAGCGGGTGTGAGCCAGAAGCCGGGGGAGACGCGGATCCAACTTCTGTCGCGCAACGCGGCGGTGTTTGAGGCCGTGGTGGGCCAGGTGATGGCGGTGGCGCCAGACGCGATCCTACTGGTGGCGTCGAACCCGGTGGACATCATGGGGCAGATCACGCAGCGGATTTCGGGGCTGGCCCCGGGCCGCGTGATTGGCTCAGGCACGATCTTGGATACCGCGCGGTTCCGCTGGCTTTTGGGCCGACATCTGGGGATCGCACCGCGCTCGGTCCATGCCTATGTGCTGGGCGAACATGGGGATTCGGAGGTGTTGGCCTGGTCGAATGCGCGGGTCGGCTCGGTCGAACTGACCTCCTTCGCGGCGCAAGTGGGCGCGGCGCTGACGGCGGATGTGCGGGCGCAGATCGACACCGGCGTGCGGCGCGCGGCCTATACGATCATCGAGGGCAAAGGCGCAACCTGGTACGGGATCGGCGCGGGGCTGGCACGGATCGTGAACGCCGTGATCGCGGATGAACAGGCGGTTTTGTCGGTCAGCTGCGTGTCGGATGTGCTGGGCGTCGAGCAAGTCGCCTGCTCCCTGCCACGGGTCGTCGGGCGGGATGGCGTGGTGGCGGAACTGATGCCGGATTTGTCGCCGGAAGAGACAGAGGGGATGCGCGCGAGTGCGGCGATGCTGAAAGGGTGGGTGGAGGAGGTGGGGTAGGTGGGGCGCACGGCCCGTGCACAGGGCAGTCCGTGTCGCGGTCGGTGTGCTACGTGGCTCCGATGCTGCGGCGGGCGTTCGCAGGGCAGCATTTGGTGTATTTTTGCTAGGATTAGGTGACTGTGGTGCGGGTACTGCGCCAGGGATGGATGTGGGGCGTAGTTGAGAACTCGGTAGACCGACCAGTTGCCATGTTCTAGAAGCGATGGTCGCATCAAACCTACGTTTTCGGTTGCCTATCTCTTTTGCCGCTGATCGTTAGACTTTGAACACTACTCCTGATGGGTGCCCGTGCATAAGGTGAACTACCGCGAACAAAGTTAGAACATTGTAAAAACTGTAACAAACTTGACTTCACCAAAAATTGTGCGTTCGCTTCAGTCTAACTCCTGTTCACGCTACATGTAGAGGAAATCCATCACGACGAAATGTTGCATGTTCACGAAGTAGATAAAAAGTCAACCACCTGTTGACAGTTGTTCACACCCACACGATATTGAGGCATGTGTTATGCAGCGAAAGCGGCATCCCAATAAGCACTTAGAGGCGGCTGTCTCATATGGCGAAAGCAAAGGTTGGCGAGTCGACCTCCGCAAGGGTCATTGTTGGGGCCGCATGTTCTGTCCTCATGCGGACAGGTCGGGATGCAAGATTTCGGTGTGGAGCACACCAAGAAACCCTGAGAACCACGCCAGCACAATAATTAAGATTATTGATAAGTGCTCATGCGAAGGAGGCGAAGATGACAACGTATGAATTTACGTTCGTGGTCGGCAATGCCGATCCGCATAGCGATGATTTCGAGGATGTGTTCTTCGAAGCAGGATGTGATGATGCAACGATCGTGCTTATGCATGGGGCAGTAGCAGTGTGTTTTGATCGCAAGGCAGGCTCTTACAAAGACGCCGTTTTTTCTGCGTACGACAACGTTCTTTCGACTGGCTCAACCATTCTTCGGTTCGAACCTGACTTTTTGGTTAGCGCTTCGGAAATTGCTGCCCGTGCGGGGCTTTCGCGCGCCGCAATATCGAACTATGAAAATGGATTGCGTGGTGAAGATTTTCCAAGGCCGTACGCACGGATCACTACTAAGAACCCTCTTTGGGATTGGGTGGAGGTCTCAAGGTGGCTCTGTACTCGAGAGAAATTGGAAGAGAGTGAGTTCAGATCAGCGCAGATTTCGCGCGTCGTCAATTCTGCCGTTCAAATGCAGAAAAGCGTTGAGTGGGCTAAAAAAGAAACAGATCGGGTGATGGCAGAACCTGTTGCAGCCTAAACCACCACCTCCACCCGTTCCTGCTCCCCCACCCCAAACACCCGCTTATACCGCGTGATCTCTCCCTCCGGGCCCATCGCTTTCTCCGGGTTGTCCGACAGCTTCACCGTCGCCCGACCGTTCGCCGAGACCGCCTTACAGACCAGCGAAAACGGGGCCAGGGCGTCGTCGGGGACGAGGCCTCGGAAGTCGTTGGTCAGGAGGGTGCCCCAGCCGAAGCTGACCCGGACGCGGCCGACGAATTGGGCGTGGAGCTCCTCGATTTTGCCGACGTCCAGCCCGTCGGAGAAGATCACCAGTTTCTCGCGCGGGTCTTCGCCGCGGGCCTTCCACCAGGCGATGGCGGTTTCGGCGCCTTTGGCCGGATCGCCGCTGTCGATGCGCATGCCGGTCCATTTGGTGAGCCAATCGGGCGCGTGGGCCAGGAAGCCGCGGGTGCCGAAGGTGTCGGGCAGGATGATACGCAGGTTGCCGTCATGTTCGTCATGCCAGTCGGAAAGCACGTCATAGGGCGCGGCCGCCAGCGCCTCGTCGGTTTCGGCAAGTGCTGCGTAGACCATGGGCAGTTCATGGGCGTTGGTGCCGATAGCCTCGAGATCGCGGTTTTTGGCGATCAGGCAGTTGGATGTGCCGGCGAAGGCGTCGCCGAGGCCCTCTTGCATCGCCTGCACGCACCAATCTTGCCAGAGGAAGGAGTGGCGGCGTCTTGTGCCGAAATCGGCGACGCGGAGGCCATCGATGGCTTTCAGGCGCGCGACCTTTTCCCAAAGCTTGGTCATGGCGCGGGCATAGAGGACCTGCAACTCAAACTTACCCATGTCGCGCAGGACGGCGCGGGAGCGGAGTTCCATCAGCACGGCGAGCGCGGGGATTTCCCAGAGCATCACCTCGGGCCAGGTGCCCTCAAACGTCAGCTCATATTGATCGCCGACCCGTTCCAGGTGGTAAGGCGGCAGTTGCAGCGCCTCGAACCAATCCATGAATTCGGGCGTGAACATCTGCCGTTTGCCGTAGAAGGTATTGCCGCGCATCCAGGTGCTTTCGCCGCGGCGGAGGCGCAGGGTGCGGATATGGTCAAGCTGTTCGCGCAATTCGCCCTCGTCGATCAGGCGGGCGAGCGGGATGCGTTTGGTGCGGTTGATCAGCGAGAAGGTGACCTGCGTGTCGGGGCGGTTGCGGAACACCGACTGGCACATCAGGAGCTTGTAGAAATCCGTGTCGATCAGGGAGCGGACGATCGGGTCGATCTTCCATTTGTGATTGTAGACGCGGGTGGCGATGTCGACCATGGGCCTGTCCTCCTGCGTGTGAGTTAGAGCGCAAGGGGCGGGCGGTGTCGAGGTGGGAAACCTTGGCCCATTTTCGGGAAGATGTGGCGGCGCCTGGGGTGGTGATCACGAAACAATTCGGTCATGCGGGTCTGATAGGGCTATGGTGTGAGTTCGACGAACGGATCTGCGACCGGACCCAATGGCCACAGAGGCGGGACCTTGGCTGGACGCTCAGTTGTCCTGGCCCGGGTTTTCGGCCATAGCTGGCCAAACGCCGATGTGAGCGCTACCATCCGACCGGAAAAAGGGACTTTGCTATTTCATGAGACGCCTGCGCAACGTGAAAATTGTCGCCACCTTGGGACCTGCGTCCAACGACTACGAAATGATCCGAGCGCTGTTTGAGGCGGGGGCGGATGTGTTTCGCCTCAATATGAGCCATGGCGATCATGACGAGATCCGCAAACGGCATGAGATCATCCGGCAGATTGAACAGGAGTTGGACAGCCCGATTGCCATTCTAGCCGATTTGCAGGGGCCAAAGCTGCGCTGTGGTGTGTTTGCGAATGATCACGGCTTTGACATGGAGGATGGCGCGGCGTTTCGGTTCGATCTGGACGAGACGCCGGGCGACACGACGCGGGTGCAGCTTCCGCATCCCGAGATTTTCGCGGCTTTGGCACCTGGCGCGCATCTCTTGGTCAATGACGGCAAGGTGAAGCTGAGGGTCGAGACCTGCGGCGCGGATTTCGCGGAGTGCGTGGTTGTGGCGGGCGGGCCGATCTCCAATCGCAAGGGTGTGAATGTGCCCGATGTGGTGCTGCCGCTGGCGGCCTTGTCAGATAAAGACCGGCGCGATTTGGAGTTTGTCTGCGAGTTGGGCGTGGATTGGCTGGCGCTGAGCTTTGTGCAGCGCAAAGAGGATGTGGAGGAAGCGCGAGACCTTGCCAAAGGGCGCGCGGCGATCTTGTCGAAGATCGAGAAGCCGGCGGCGGAGAAGGCGTTTGACGAGATTCTGACGGCCTCAGATGGGATTATGGTGGCGCGCGGGGATTTGGGCGTGGAGTTGCCGGTGCAGAATGTGCCGCCGATCCAGAAACGTCTGGTGCGGAAATGCCGCGCGGCGGCCAAACCGGTGATCGTGGCGACGCAGATGTTGGAAAGCATGATCGAAAGCCCGGTGCCGACCCGCGCCGAGGTCTCGGACGTCGCGACCGCGATCTATGAAGGTGCGGATGCTGTGATGTTGAGCGCCGAATCTGCGGCAGGTGGCTATCCGATCGAAGCCGTGAACACGATGAACAACGTCGCCATCGAGGTCGAGGCCGACCCGACCTATCACGAGATCATGCGCGCCTCGCGCCATGTGAAGCGCTCGTCGGTGGCCGATGGCATCGTGGCCTCGGCGCGCGAGATCGCGGAGACGACGGATATCAAAGCGATTTGTTGCTTCACCCAATCAGGTAATACCGCGAGCTTGGTGGCGCGCGAACGGCCCGCGGTGCCGATCTTGGCGCTGACCCCGCTGACCCATGTGGCGCGGCGGCTTTGTCTGACATGGGGCACCAATTGCTTCATCACGGCTGGTGAAGTGAGCCGGTTCAAACTGGCCGTGGTCTCTGCCGCGCGCGCCGCGCGCGAGGGGGGATTTGCCTCAGAAGAGGAGCAAATCGTTGTTACCGCCGGTGTGCCCTTTAATGTTCAGGGCACAACGAATATTATCAGGGTCGCGCCTGTGGCCGAGAGGCTGATTTACGCAACCGAGCCGGATTGACGCCCATTTGACAGTTCCTCACGATATTCTGCTTGTGATCGCCACACTGGTTACGGGATTGGCGCTTGCGTCGATTTTCTCGGCTTGGGCGGACAAGATATGGCCGGTGCGTTCGATCATCAGCTTGGTGATCGCCTTGGGCCTCTTCGCTTTTGTGCATTTTCAGACGGCCGAGGGGCTGACGCTGGTCTCTGTGCCGGATGCCTTTGTCTCGGTTGCGGCGCGTATCCTGAACTGACCCCTTGCGCGGGCGCGCAATCGGCGCTACATCGCGCTTTCTTATCGGTGCGGCCGGCCAATTGGCATGCCGAGTCGCGCCTGAACCGACCCGAATAGGAGACGGAAATGCCGAAGATGAAGACAAAGTCGAGCGCCAAGAAGCGCTTCAAGGTGACGGCCTCTGGCCGCGTGAAATCCGCTCAGGCGGGCAAACGGCACGGGATGATCAAGCGGACGAACAAGTTTCTCCGCAACGCGCGGGGGACGACGACCTTGTCCGCTCCCGACGAGAAGATCGTCAAATCCTACATGCCCTACGCGCGCTAAGGAGGCCTGAGATATGTCCCGCACCAAAGGTGGAACCGTCACCCATCGCCGTCACAAGAAGATCGTGGATCAGGCCAAAGGCTATTATGGCCGCCGGTCGACGAACTTCAAAACCGCGACCCAGGCCGTCGACAAGGCCAACCAATACGCGACCCGCGACCGCAAGAACCGCAAGCGGCAGTTCCGCGCGCTGTGGATTCAGCGGATCAACGCCGCCGTGCGTGCCCATGACGAGGCGCTGACCTATTCGCGCTTCATCAACGGCCTGTCACTGGCCGGGATCGAAGTGGACCGTAAGGTTCTGGCCGATCTGGCTGTGCATGAACCCGAGGCGTTTGGGGCCATTGTGGCCCAGGCCAAGGCCGCGCTCTAACCTGCGCGTTTGCCTTAACAGAGCTTTGGGCCCCGTCGCCGGTTGATCCGGCAGCGGGGCCTTTTCATTTTCGGGCCTTGGTGCCCGGCTTGCAATCGAAGGGTGCTGTGATAGCTGACACCCGAACGGATATGGAGACCTGAGATGGACGGGTTGGACACGCTGCGTGGCGGTTGGCTTGAGCGCATTGCGGGGGCTGCGGATGAGGCGGCTCTTGAAGAGATGCGGGTGGCCGCGCTGGGCAAGAAGGGCGAGATCAGCCTGAAAATGCGCGAGTTGGGTAAGATGACGCCCGAGGAGCGGCAAGTGGCCGGCCCGGCGCTGAACGCGCTGAAAGACGAGGTGAACAGCGCTTTGGCTGCGAAAAAGGCGGCGTTGGGCGATGCGGCTTTAGACGAGCGGCTGAAAGGCGAGTGGCTCGACGTGACGTTGCCGTCGCGACACCGGCGGCAGGGCACGATCCATCCGGTCAGCCAGGTCACCGAAGAAGTCACCGCGATCTTCGCCGATATGGGGTTCGCCGTGGCCGAAGGGCCGCAGATCGAGACCGATTGGTACAACTTCGACGCGTTGAACATCCCCGGTCATCACCCGGCGCGGGCAGAGATGGACACGTTCTACACCCACCGGCGAGAGGGCGATAACCGCCCGCCGCATGTGCTGCGCACCCATACTTCGCCGGTGCAAATCCGGCATATGGAAGCCCATGGCGCGCCTTGCCGGGTGATCTGCCCGGGCCGGGTCTATCGCGCCGATTACGACCAGACCCATACGCCGATGTTCCACCAGGTCGAGGGCTTGGCGATTGACCGCGATATCTCCATGGCGAACCTGAAATGGGTGCTGGAGGAGTTCTTCTCCGCCTATTTCGGCACCAAGGTCACGACCCGGTTCCGCGCCTCGCATTTCCCCTTCACCGAGCCGTCGGCGGAGGTGGATATCCAATGCTCCTGGGAGGGCGGCACGGTGAAGGTCGGCGAGGGCGACGACTGGCTGGAAGTGCTGGGCTCCGGCATGGTGCATCCCAATGTGATGCGCGCGGGCGGGATCGACCCGGACGAATGGCAGGGCTTTGCCTTCGGCATGGGCATCGATCGGATCGCGATGCTGAAATACGGGATTCCGGATTTGCGGGCGTTTTTTGATAGCGATCTGCGGTGGCTACGGCATTATGGGTTTGCGGCGCTGGAGGTGCCTGCGGTTCATAGTGGGGTTTGAGAGTTGTCAGATAGGAACTGGCAGTATGTGGAGATCAGCAGCGGTCGGTACCTCTGTCTCGAACACGGCGGGTTTTGCGACTCAGCTGACAACTTCCAAACGGCTTGCCCACTGTGCCAAGTCGATAGTCCGCACGAGGTGAATGCGAACCTCGTTCAGAGAACTCTTCGCGTGATAAATGGCCTGCAAGACCGTTCGAAGCGAAATCTCACACTTGTTTCGTCGCTACTTGGTGGAATTGGGCTACTGAACTTGATTGGAGGGCTTTCGACCGCTAATCAAAACATGGCGCTCTTGGCGGCCCTCGAAGGTCGGCTCTCCTTTTGGACGCTTTTAGCCATGGTTGTTGCTCTCCTCGTTTCGATGGGAAGCTTTGGTGCTTCGATGGGTCAAGTCCCGGTTGCCCAAAATGGCATCGTGCCAAAACGAACGTTTGACGAATGGACTGCGCTACTCACAAAATCGCTCTCCAAAATGGAAAGCTTCCATACAATCGGGGGATGGTGCCTGTCAGCCGCTGCAGCCTTGGCAGCAGTTTCTATTATTCTTTTGGCTTTTGGGTGTTAGCTGAATGAAATCCGCCCTCTCGCTGCAACACATGGTTCAGATTATGGACCGCACCTTGATGCCCGACGCGTCGCATTTGGTGCTGACGCCGGTCTGTCTCGATATCGAGGCGGATGTGGGCACGATGGATATGGATCAGGAGGAAGCGCGGCAGATCATGGCGGAGATCGACGCGAAATCCTCCGCGCTTCTCGCCGTGCTTGCGATCATCCTCGCCACATCGGCCTTTATCTTCTCGCTCGATCAGCGATGGCTGACTCTGCTCTTGATGTTCGGGCAGATCGTCAGCATTTCGATCTCGATCCTCTTCCTGCTCCGCTGCCTGATCTATGAGCCGTCGCCGCGCCTGCGCCATGTGTTCGAGATGAGCCAGGTGGCCGCCGATTTCCATCTGCAGATCGAGGCGATCAAACAGGTGCGCTATTTCAACCGGGTGATCGTGCTGACCGTGATCACCTGCGTCTTGTTTTTTGTCATGTCGATGATCGTTGGGATTGATGCGATGATGTGAGCCTTTCGAGGCTCCGGCGCGCGGGTTTTCATCCCTTCACACATAGGCTATCGCTCTGCCGAGAAGTGAGATGAGAGCGGACCTATGAAATTCACCCTGTCCTGGCTGAAAGACCATCTGGAGACCGAGGCCACCGTTGACGAGATCGCAGAGACCCTGACCGATCTGGGTCTGGAGGTCGAAGGCGTGGAGGATCGCGCCGCGCGGCTCAAGGATTTCACCATCGGCAAGGTGGTGAGTGCGGAGAAGCACCCGGATGCGGACCGGCTGCGGGTCTGTCAGGTCGAGACGGATGAAGGCGTGAAGCAGATCATCTGCGGCGCGCCCAACGCGCGGGAGGGGATCACGGTCGTGGTCGCGAAACCGGGTGTCTATGTGCCGGGGATCGATACGACGATTGGCGTGGGCAAGATCCGTGGGATCGAAAGCTTCGGCATGATGGCCTCCGAGCGCGAAATGGAGCTGTCCGAAGAGCATGACGGCATCATTGAGTTGCCAAGTGGCGAGGTTGGCGCGCGGTTCATCGATTGGCTGGCCGAGCATGACCCGGCCAAGGTCGATCCGGTGATCGAGATCGCGATCACGCCGAACCGGCAGGATGCGCTGGGCGTGCGTGGGATTGCGCGGGATTTGGCGGCGCGCGGTTTGGGTGTGCTGAAGCCGCAGGAGATCGCGCCGGTGCCGGGTGTCTTCGACAGCCCCATTGGTGTGACGATTGAGGATGATACACTGCCCGGCTGTCCGCATTTCACCGGACGGGTGATCCGGGGTGTCAAAAACGGGCCGTCGCCGGCGTGGCTGCAAGATCGGCTGCGCGCGATTGGGTTGCGGCCGATTTCGGCGCTGGTCGATATCACCAATTTCTACACCTATGATCTGAATCGGCCCTTGCATGTGTTCGATGCCGATAAGGTGGCGGGCGATCTGAGAGTCTATCGCGCGTCGGGTGGTGAGACGATCATGGCGCTGGATGACAAGGAATACAGCTTCCTTGAGGGGCAGATGGTCATTGGTGACGACAAGGGCCCGGAAAGCATTGCCGGTGTGATGGGCGGGGCCGAGACCGGCTGCACCGAAGAGACGGTGAACGTCTTTGTCGAAAGCGCGTTTTGGGATGAGATCGAGATTGCGCACACGGGGCGGGCGCTGAAGATCAATTCCGACGCCCGCTATCGCTTTGAGCGTGGCGTGGACCCGGAGTTCACGTTGCCGGGGTTGGAAGCGGCGACGCAGATGGTGCTGGACCTCTGCGGCGGGGAGCCCTCGCATGTGGTGGAGGCCGGTGCACCGTTGCAGACTGCGCGGAGCTATCATCTGAACACCGCGCGAGTGATCAGCCTGGTTGGGATGGAAATCCCAAAGGAGGATCAGATCCGCTATCTGACCGCGCTTGGATTCTCGGCCACGGGCAAGGGCGACGTGCTGGAGGTTTGGGTGCCAAGCTGGCGGCGGGATGTTCAGGGCGAGGCCGATCTTGTGGAAGAAGTCGCGCGGATGGCGTCGCTGACCAAGCTGGAACCGCAACCGATGCGGCGGCCAAAGCCGGGTGTGCCGAAGCCTGTGCTGACGCCGATGCAGCGGCGCGAGGGCACGGCGCGGCGGACCATAGCCGCGCTCGGCTACAATGAATGCGTGACCTATAGCTTCATCGATCGGGCGAGCGCCGAGCTCTTCGGCGGTGGCGATGATGCGACGATGCTGGAGAACCCGATTTCGTCGGAGATGAGCCATATGCGGCCCGCGCTTCTGCCCGGCTTGCTGCAGGCGGCGGCGCGGAACCAAGCGCGTGGGATGATGGACCTCGCGCTCTTCGAAGTCGGCGCGGCGTTTCATGGCGGCGAACCGGGGGAACAGAACCTGCAGGCAACGGGCCTTCTGATCGGTCAGACCGGTCCGCGTGACCCGCATGGTGCACGGCGGTCGGTCGATCTTTATGATGTGAAGGCTGATGCAGAAGCGGTGCTGTCGGCGATTGGTGCGCCCGCCAAAGTCCAGATTTTGCGTGGCGCGCGGGAGTGGTGGCACCCCGGGCGGCATGGGATGATCTGCCTCGGGCCGAAGAAGGTGTTGGGCGTGTTTGGCGAATTGCATCCGAAAATCCTGGCCGCGATGGATGTGAAGGGCCCGGCGATGGCCTTCACGCTCTGGCCCGGCGAGGTGCCGATGCCGCGCGCGTCGGGGGCCAGCCGGGGCGCATTGGCGATCAGCGATCTGCAAGCCGTGGAGCGCGATTTCGCCTTTGTGGTGGATGCGGATATGGAGGCGCTGAACCTGGTCAATGCGGCCGCGGGTGCTGACAAAGCCTTGATCGAAGAAGTGCGAGTGTTCGACGAGTTCATCGGCGGGTCCTTGGGCGAGGGGCGGAAGTCCATCGCGCTCACCGTGCGGATGCAACCGCGTGACAAGACCCTGACCGAGGATGAGATCGAAGCCGTCGGCGCGAAGATCGTCGAGAAGGTCGGCAAAGCCACGGGTGGGGTGCTGCGAGGCTAGAGCATGGCCTGGACCATCCGGCCTGCGACGGCTGCCGATGTCAACGCATTGACGGTGGCGGTTGCGGCAGCCTATGCGCCCACGCTGGCGCGAGGCATCGCGTTGCCGCCGGTGACAGAGGGGCTTGCGGAGGATATCCGCGACCATCTGGTCTTGGTGGCGGCTCAGGAGGGGGATGTGGCTGGCGGCGCGGTTTTCGTGATCGCGGGGGATCATGCCAAGCTGGCCAATCTGGCGGTGGACCCGCGTTTTGGTGGGCAAGGTCTCGGCCGGGCCTTGATCGACGCAGGAGAGGCAGCTGCGCGAGAGCTGGGTTTGGCGGAGATGCGGCTCGTCACGCATCGCTTGATGCCGGAAAATGTCACGCTTTATGAGCGGTTTGGATACGGCGTCACAGAGCGCGATGGCGACAAGATCTATATGATGAAGAGACTCAGGTAAAAGAAAGGGCGGGATATGGCGTTGAAAGTTTATCTGTCGGGGGAAATTCACACCGATTGGCGGGAGCAGATTGTGGCAGGGGCCGAAGGGTTGGATGTCACGTTTAGCGGCCCGGTCACCGATCATGCGGCCAGCGATGATTGCGGCGTTGCGATCCTGGGCGCGGAGCCGAACAAGTTCTGGCACGACCACAAGGGCGCGAAGGTGAATGCGATCCGCACCCGGATGGGGATTGAGCAGGCCGATGTGGTCGTTGTCCGGTTTGGCGAGCAATATAAGCAGTGGAACGCTGCCTTTGATGCCGGCATGGCCGCCGCCCTCGGCAAATCGCTGATCGTGTTGAGCCGACCCGAGCATCAGCATCCGTTGAAAGAGGTGCATGGTGCGGCGCTGGCCGTGACCGAAGAGCCGCGTCAGGTGGTTGAGATTTTGCGCTATGTCCTGACGGGCGCACTGCCGGGGTAACGCTACGTTTCGCTTTGCTCAGGTGCTGAGGGGCGTAGCGTGGGGCATATGGAATTTGACTATGTGATCGTGGGCGGCGGTTCGGCGGGATGTGTGCTGGCCGCCCGCCTGTCGGAGGACCCGAACACGTCTGTTTGCCTGGTCGAGGCCGGGGGCGGCGGGCGAGATATCTTTATCCGTGCTCCTGCGCTTGTGGCGACGATGGTATCGGGCCGCCCGAAGATCAACAATTGGGCGTTTCAGACCGAACCGCAGCCAGAATTGAACGGGCGGCGCGGGTTTCAACCGCGCGGCAAGACGCTTGGCGGCTCCTCGGCAATCAATGCGATGCTTTATGTCCGGGGGCATAAGGCGGATTATGACGAATGGGCGGCGTTGGGCTGCGATGGCTGGGATTGGGCCAGTGTGTTGCCCTATTTCCGTCGCTCAGAGCGGTTCGCGGGCGGGGCGGATGCGCTTCATGGCGACGCTGGGCCGCTACAGGTCGGGCCGCAGAGCGCGCCGCGCAAAATCTCCCACGCTTTCCTGGAGGCTTGCGAGAGCCTGCAAATTCGCAAGACCGACGATTTCAATGGTGACCGGCAGGAGGGGGCCGGGTTCTACCATGTGACGCAGTTTCAGGGCGGGCCGCAGAAGGGCGAGCGCTGTTCGGCGGCGGCGGCCTATCTGTTCCCGGCGATGCGGCGACCCAATTTGACGGTCCTGACCCGTGCGCTGACCGAGAAAGTTCTTTTAGAAGATGGGCGCGCCACGGGCGTTCAAATCAAGCGGCGCGGGCGGCGTGAGGTTCTGAAGGCCAGGCGCGAGGTGATCCTGAGTGCGGGGGCCTTTGGGTCGCCGCAGCTCTTGATGCTGTCGGGGATCGGACCGGCGGCGGAGCTGACCGCGCAGGGTATTCCGGTGCTTCACGACGCGCCGGGCGTTGGGCAGAACCTGCAAGACCATCTGGATTATGTGCTGTCTTATCGCTCACGTCGACGGGATGTGGTTGGGTTGAACCCGCGCGGTTTGGCTCGGTTGGGCAAGGCGGGCCTTCGCTGGCGGAAGACCGGACAGGGGCTCTTTGCCTCACCGATGGCGGAAGGCGGGGCGTTTTTGCGCTCTGATCCGGGGTTGGACCGGCCCGATCTACAAATCCATTTCGTGATCGGGATTGTTGATGAACATATGCGGAAACTGCATCTAAGTGACGGCTATTCCTGCCATATCTGTGTGTTGCGACCGGAGTCGACAGGCCATGTGGGCCTCCAAAGCGCCAACCCGACCGCGCCGCCACGGATTGATCCGGCCTTCCTGAGCGACAGGCGCGATTTGGAGGCGTTGATGCGCGGCGCGCGGATCATGGAGCAGATTATGGAGGCGGATGCGCTCACCCCTTGGCGCGGCGGGCAACTCTATGCCCATGACGGCAGCGATGCGGCGCTTGAGGCGGATATCAGGGCCCGCGCCGATACGATCTATCACCCGGTTGGCACCTGCCGGATGGGCGCGGATCCGGCTTCTGTTGTGGACATCGAGGCACGGGTCAGAGGCGTCGATGGGTTGCGCGTGGTCGACGCCTCGATCATGCCGAAGCTTATTGGTGGGAACACAAATGCCCCCACCATGATGATGGCTGAGAAGGTCGCCGACCTGATCCAACCGGGCCTCAGACCACAGCAGTCGTGAGCAAGATCAGCCCGCAGCCATGCCGCCATCAACCGGGTATTGCGCGCCGGTGATGAAACGCGACTCGTCAGTGGCCAGGAACAGGACCAGATTGGCGACATCCGTCGCCTCGCCATAGCGGCCAAGCGGGATCGATTGCTCAAGCTGCGCCTTCACCTCGCCGCCATGGCCGGGGCTGAAGCCATCTTCAAGCGAGCGCATCATCCGTGTGTTGATCGGCGAGGGATGAACGGAGTTGACCCGCACATTGGCCGGTGCGGCCTCAATCGCCGCCGCCCGGGTCAGGCCAACCACCGCGTGTTTCGAGGTGATATAGGGCGCCACGTTCGGGCTGCCCTTCAGCCCCGCGATAGAGGACATGTTGATGATACTGCCACCACCTTGCCCGGTCATGACCGGCAAGACATGCTGCAATCCCAGAAAAGCGCCGCGCACATTGACCGCGATGACCTTGTCGAAATCTTCGATCTTCTGATCCGCCAGCGGCGCGACTTTGCCCTCGATCCCGGCGTTGTTGAAGAAGATGTCGATCCGGCCAAACCGTTCAACAGTTTGATCCACATAGGCTTTGGTTGCGTCGGCTGAGGAGACATCGGCCGCGATGGTGAGCACATCTTCGGGCTGCCCCAACGCGTCTGCCGCTCGGTCCAAGTCAGCTTGATCAAGATCGACAAGGGCCAGTTTGGCGCCTTCTTTCAGAAATAGATGTGCCGTTTGCAACCCGATCCCGGCGGCACCGCCGGTGATCAAGGCGATCTTCCCGCTTAGTCGTGCCATGCAGGTCTCCTTTTCCCTTGTGGTTGTTGCCAGGGAAGGCACCGTTCGACACGTCGCGCCAGGCGGCGGCGCAGGGCCATCCCCTCACATCAAAACATGCGCATTGGCGGCACCGTTTTTAAGGGAGTTGCAGGAGGCAGAGACGATTGGACGCGGTTTCTTCCCTCGGGAAGGCCGGGCGCGAGGCGGGGCAGACATATGCGCCCCGCGCTCGCAGTTGTTTCGTTAGTCGCGCGGCGGGGTGACAAGGCCGGTCTGAACCGCCGGGCGGGCGAGGAACCGGTCGAGATACACGACCACATTGGGGAAGCTGTCCCAACCCACGGCCTCTTTCACACCATAGAAGTCGAGCCCGCGCAGCCAGGGGGCGATGGCGATATCGGCAATGGAGTAGCTGCCGATAATCCAGTCTTTGTCGGCCAATTCTTTGTCGAGCACGGCAAGAAGGCGTTTGGCTTCATCCACATAGCGTTGGCGCGGACGGGGGTCTTCGATTTCGGCACCGGCAAATTTGGAGAAATAGCCAAGCTGCCCGAACATCGGGCCGATGCCACCCATTTGGAACATCACCCACTGGATCGCTTTGTATTTCTCGGCAGGTGTGTCGCCGATGAGTTTGCCGGATTTCTCTGCCAGATAGATCAGAATGGCTCCGGACTCGAACAAGCCGATCGGCGCGCCATCTGGCCCGTTCGGATCGACGAGCGCGGGGATTTTGTTGTTTGGGTTCAGCGACAGGAAGGCGTCGCTTTTCACATCGGTGTCGGAAAGCGTGACTTTATGCGCCTCATAGGACAGCCCCATTTCTTCAAGCGCGATGGAGACTTTCACGCCATTTGGCGTGGGAAAGGAATAAAGCTGAATGATGTCCGGATTGGCGGCGGGCCAGCGGGATGTGATCGGAAAACCGGAGAGATCGGCCATGAGATGCCCTTTTGTTGCGCGTTAGGGGTGACATCTATGCAGCCTTTCCCATTGGGCCAGAGCCTATTTTATATCATTATGCGCGGGCGACTGTGCGCGGAGGCACCAAAAGGGGCGTGCCCGAAGCTTCTGCGTGTGGAGGGACAACAGGAGATAGGACAAAGCCAATGCTAAGTGAATTCAAGGATTTTATCGCCAAGGGCAATGTCATGGACATGGCCGTGGGCATCATCATCGGCGCTGCGTTTACGGCGATTGTCTCATCGTTGGTGGCCGATCTGATCAATCCGATCATCGGGCTGTTCACCGGCGGCCTCGATTTTACCAATAACTATGCGGTTCTCGGCGGAGACGTGCCGGCGGGCGCCTCGCTTGAGGCGGCGCGAGAGGCGGGGGCGTCGGTCTTCGCCTATGGTGCGTTTATCATGGCGATCATCAATTTCCTGATCATCGCCTTCGTGGTGTTCATGCTGGTGCGCTATGTCAACAAGGTGAAAGCGGCCGCTGAGGGACCTGCGGAAGAGCCTGCGCCCGAGGAGCCCAAGGGCCCAACGCAGGAAGAATTGCTGATGGAAATCCGCGATGCGTTGAAAGCGCGCGGATAACCGCCACGCTACACAACTGCGAGGCTCGCCCGACCTGGCGGGCCTTTGCATGTCTGGCCATCTGCCCTTAGGTTTTGCGGAGAGACATCGCCCTAAGGAGACATGAGTATGGCCGCCACCCCACCCGTCTGCGATTTTGGCTGGGCCGCGCCCGCCTTCGATCTGCCCGCGACAGATGGGCGACGCTATATGCTGCAAGACGTGATGGGGCCAAACGGCACGGTGATCGCGTTTATCTGCAACCACTGCCCGTATGTCTTGGCCGTTCTGGATCGAATCGTGCGCGACGCGCGGGATCTGGCGCCGTTAGGCATCGGGTTTGCGGCGATCTGCTCGAACGACGCCACGCAGTACCCGGCGGATGGGTTTGACGGCATGGTCGCGATGGCCGCGAAGCACGACTTTCCGTTTCCCTATCTTCATGATGCGGATCAGTCGGTGGCGCGGGACTATGACGCGGCCTGCACACCGGATTTCTTCGGGCTGAACGCGGAGGGCCAGTTGCAGTATCGCGGGCGGCTGGATGCCAGCCGGGCGCAGGCTGGACCGTCGGACCTGCGCCGCGATCTCTTTGAAGCGATGAGGTTGGTCGCCGAAACCGGGCGTGGCCCGTCCGATCAAATCCCCTCCATGGGGTGTTCGATCAAATGGGCCGCGTGAGTGGTTATGCGCGGGCCGGGCGTGGCCGGAGATACATATACCAAAGCCGATAGAGGGTGAGCGCGGCCAGAGGCGTGAAATGCACAAACGCAGGCACCAGACCCTCCCCCTCATCGATCAACGCCCAATGCAGCAAGATTAGAACCGCTGCGGCATAGGTCCATTTTTGCAACGCCTTCCAGCGTGGACCCATTCGGCGAACGGCATAGTCAGACGAGGTTGCGGCAAGAGGGATGAAGATCGCGAAGGCGAGCCAGCCAGCCCAGATGTGAAGCGCTGATAGATCGGCAAGCATCCGGTTCAGCGTTCCGGTGTGCAGGACATAAAACACCAGATGAAGCAGGGCATAGCCAAAGGCAGCGACGCCAAAATACCGCCGGTTTCGGCGCAGCCAGCGCGGCCCACGCCAGCCTTTGAACAAATACATCAGCGGCGTCGCCAGCAGCGTGATGATCAAGAACCGCGCGGCAAACTCACCGGTCGGGTGGAGCAGGTTTTGGAAAACGCGCGCCTCTTCCGAGGTCATGGCCTGATAGATGAAGCCCATTGCGGGAAGGGCCATGAGCCCCCACAGCCAATAGGGGTGGAGGCGCGACAGATACGATTTCATTGTAAGGGAACCTTTTGAACGCTGGCAGTCTGATCTACACGTTCGCCAGGTTCCCTTCCGTCGGTGATGTCTTAGCTTTTGAGCGCGAGCGACGCAGACAGCACATCGATGCCAAGCGCCTTGCCCACCGGATAGTTGGTGAGCTTGCCCGCATGGACGTTCAAGCCTTCCAGAAGATGCGGATCATCGGCGCAGGCCTGTTTCCATCCCTTATCGGCCAGCGCGATCAGAAACGGCATCGTGGCATTGCCAAGTGCGATGGTGGAGGTGCGGGCAACGGCCCCCGGCATGTTTGCAACGCAGTAATGCATGATGCCGTCGACCTCGTAGATCGGATCTTGGTGGGTCGTGGCGCGAGAGGTCTCGAAACAGCCGCCTTGGTCGATGGCAACGTCCACAATCGCGGCGCCTGGTTTCATCGTCGAGAGCTGCGTGCGGCTGACCAATTTGGGTGCGGCGGCGCCGGGGATCAGGACGGCGCCGATCACCATATCGGCCTGGGCCACCAGTTCGGCGGTGTTGCCGGCGCTGGCATAACGGGTCCGGAATTGTCCGCCAAAGACGTCATCAAGATAGCGCATCCGGGGCAGGGAGCGATCAAGCACCGTGACATTCGCGCCCATGCCCGCGGCCACGCGCGCCGCATGGGTGCCCACAACGCCGCCGCCGATCACCACGACTTCGGCCGCGCCAACACCCGGCACGCCGCCCATCAACACGCCGCGCCCGCCATTGGCTTTCTGCAACGTCCAGGCGCCCACTTGCGGCGCGAGTTTGCCTGCAACCTCAGACATCGGCGCGAGAAGCGGCAGGCCACCAGCGGCATCCGTCACGGTTTCATACGCAATCGCAGTACAGCCTGAAGCGAGGAGGTCATTGGTTTGATCCGGGTCGGGGGCCAGGTGGAGATAGGTGAAGAGCAATTGCCCCTCGCGCAACATTTTGCGCTCGCCCGCTTGCGGCTCTTTGACCTTCACGATCATCTCCGCCTTGGCAAAGACGCTGGCCGCATCGGGGGCGATTTCGGCCCCGGCGGCGATGTAATCGGCATCGGGAAAGCCCGCGCCGATCCCTGCGCCAGTTTCCACCAAAACGCTATGGCCGTGGGCCACGGCTTCTTGCGCCGCAACCGGCGTCATGCCGACGCGAAATTCTTGTGGCTTGATCTCTTTCGGGCAGCCGATGATCATCTATGTCTCCTCCCTTTTCTGCCGAATTATTAGGCAGTTTCGGATGGCAATGTTTTGAAATCTGGTTGCGTTTCCAAGCCTTCTGCGCAAGAATTTTCGATAGTTTTATTATATCACGGGAAAAGGCTGCGCCATGATCGAGCTTGACGATATGGACAAGCGTATTCTTCGATTGTTGCAGCGTGACGGGCGGATGACCAATGCGGAGCTGTCGGAGCAGGTGCATCTATCCCCCTCGGCCTGTCACCGGCGGGTGCAGCGGTTGGAGCAGGCCGGTGTGATCCGGGACTACGTGGCGTTGGTCGATGCCCGCGCGGTGGGCCGTGTGACGACGGTGTTTGTCGAGATCGGGCTGAGCGGGCAGGCCGACGAGCTGCTGGGAGCGTTCGAGAAAGCCGTGGCGCAAGTTCCTGATGTGTTGGAGTGCCATTTGATGGCGGGCAGCGCCGATTATCTGCTGAAGGTGGTGGCGCGTGACAGCGAGGATTTCGCGCGTATCCACCGGCAACGCCTGGCGAGCCTGCCTGGGGTGGCGCGGATGCAGTCGAGCTTTGGGTTGAAGACCGTGGTGCAGACCACGGCACTGCCGGTCTAGCCGCCGAGATACAGAACAAGATAGAGCGCACCCATGCCAGCGGCGATCGCCCAAATGGCGTTCTTTAAGACGTAGCCGACCACCAAGGCGAGCACCGCCGCGCCAAGGCGCGCCGGGTCCGTCTGCCCCTCGGTTGCGGCTGGCCACAGCACCAATGGCGTGGCGATGGCGGGTAAGACGGCCACCGCAGTATAGCGCAAGTGGCGCAAGACCCAGGGCGGCAGGGCACGGTTGCCAAGCAGGCCCAGGAACGAGAACCGGATCAAGAAGGTTCCCACGCCAAGAGTGATGATGATCAGCCAGATATGCCAGCTTGCCATGGTCATGATCGGGCTTCCATCCGGCGTTCGATCTCGGCCCCGATCATCATCGCGATGGCGGCGGCCAGGATCAGGCCCAGATTGTAAGGCACCGGGGCAAAGGCGATTGATAAGGCCACCGAGCTAAGTGCCGCCGCAACATGGGCAATCGTTCGCAATGCGGGGCCGATCAACGCCAGAAACGCGATCGGCACCGCAAAATCGAGTGCAAAGGCTGGCGGGATCAGCGCGCCAATCACCGCGCCCAGATAGGTCGACAAGATCCAGACCGGGGCCACCGCCGTGGCCGTGCCGAAGAAAAACGCGATCTTGACCGCGGTGGGCCGCTCGGGCCGGGTCTCATATTCCTGCACCGACAGCGCGTAATTCTGATCAAAAACCAGGTAGGAAACCAAGGCCCGCTGCCAAAGCGGCGCGGCGTTTAGGTGCGGCACCAGCGAGGCGGAATACATCGCCATGCGCAGGTTCACCGCCAGCGCAGAGGCCAAGATCACCAGCGTTGGCGCATTCTCCGTCATCAGTTGCAGCGCGGTGAATTGAGCGGCACCGGCGATCACTAGGATCGAGAAGCCCATCACTTCGGCCAGGTTCAAGCCCGCCTCGGTCCCGACCACGCCGAAGACACCGCCAAATGGCGCGACAACCAAGAGAAACGGCAGGCTGGCGAGAAAGCCCTCCCAATAAGCGCTTTTGGAACTGGTAGAGAACATGGGGGGCCTTTAGGGTTAGCTCACCAATCGAATATCGCCCGTCTGTAGGAGATGCAATTGAGCGTTCTTGATGAGAGCTATCAAGATTACCTGATCGCCCCCGACCCGTCGCGCGCGGGCTTGTCGCGCCGGGTCATGGGGCATGATGAGGCTGGTCAGCCGACCGAAATATCTGTTGTCGAAGAGCGGCCATTGACCATTTATCTCAACGCCCGCGAGATCGTTACCGCGATGACGATTGGCGATTACCCGGAATATCTGGCGCTTGGGTTTCTGGCCAATCAAGGCATGTTGTCGCCTGAGGATGAGGTGACCGGCGTCGATTATGACGAAGAGCTAGAGGTTGTGGTTGTCCGGACGGCCATCGAGACCGACCACGAGGCCAAGCTGGAGAAGAAGACCCGCACCAGCGGCTGTGCAGTTGGCACGGTGTTCGGCGATATGATGGCCGGGCTGGAGGGGTTGGATTTGCCCCAGGCGGAGCTTAGGACAAGCTGGCTGTATGCGCTCAGCCACAAGATCAACCGTACACCATCGCTCTATCTGGAGGCGGGGGCGATCCATGGCACGGTGCTTTGCCAAGGTGACCGGCCCTTGGTCTATATGGAAGATGTGGGCCGCCATAACGCGGTGGACAAAATCGCCGGATGGATGCGGGCCGAAGGCGTCAGCCCGGCGGATAAGATCCTCTACACAACCGGGCGGCTGACCTCGGAGATGGTGATCAAGACCGCCCTGATGGGCATCCCGGTCTTGGCGTCGCGCTCTGGCTTCACAGCTTGGGGCGTGGAGATTGCGCAAGAGGTCGGCTTGACGGTGATCGGGCGGCTGAAGGGCAAGCGGTTTACCTGTCTTGCGGGGGAGGAACGCTTGATCCGCGATGCGGATCTTGGCGCGGTGCTGGAGGAGGGGCGCAAACATCGGCGCAAAGGGGCCGAGGCATGAGCGTTCCGGGAGTGATCCTCGCTGGTGGCCTTGCGCGCCGGATGGGAGGCGGTGACAAGGGGCGGTTGATGCTGGGCGGCGAAAGCCTGATCCAACGGGTGGTGGATCGGCTGCGCCCGCAGGTCAGCTCCCTGGCGCTAAACGCCAATGGCGACCCGGCACGGTTCGCCGATCTCGGTTTGCCGGTTTTGGCCGATGGCATCGCGGATTTCCCGGGGCCTTTGGCGGGCGTTTTGGCGGGGTTGGATTGGGCGGCCACATTGGGAGCGAGCCATATTGTGACAGCCGCCGCCGACACACCGTATTTCCCGACCGATCTTGTTTCGCGATTGACCGAGGCGGCGGCAACGGAGGGCTGCGAGATCGCCTTGGCGGCGACGCCGGGCGAGGCCAAGACCTTGCGCCATCCGACATTCGGGCTTTGGCCAGTTGCGCTTCGCGACGATCTGCGCGAGGCCCTCGCGGGCGGGCTTCGCAAGGTTGTGCTCTGGACCGATCGCCATGGCGCGGCGACCGCCTTGTTCTCGGATCAGCCGTTCGATCCATTTTTCAACGTCAACACACCAGATGATTTGGTGAAAGCGGAAGGGTTGCTGCAGTGAAAATCTGGGGTGTGACGGGGTGGAAGAACACGGGCAAGACCGGGCTCATGGAGCGACTGGTTTCTGAGTTCACGGGCCGCGGCCTGTCCGTTTCGACGTTGAAACACGCGCATCACAATTTCGATGTGGACCAGCCCGGCAAAGACAGCCATCGGCATCGGGTGGCGGGCGCGCAGCAGGTGCTCTTGGCGTCGGGCGCACGCTGGGCGTTGATGAGCGAGTTGCGCGGGGCTGAGGAGCCGTCGCTCGACACGCTTTTGGCAGAGCTTGCGCCGGTCGACTTGATCTTGGTCGAAGGCTATAAGCGCGAGCCGCATCCGAAGATCGAAGCGCATCGCGCGGCGGCCCGGAGTGAGCTGTTGGCGCCCGGCGATCCGACCATCCGCGCGGTGGCCAGCGACAACGCTCATGATCTGGATCGGCCGGTTTTTGACCTGAATGACACCGTGGCGATTGCTGATTTCATCGCGGCGGAGCTGTCTTTGTGAGCGCTTTCGACACCATTGCGATTGTCGATTGGTCGGCGCGTTCGGCGCCGTCGCCTGGCAAGCCCACAAAGGATGCGATCTTCATCGCGGTGTCTCGTGCGCCAGAGCGTGCGCCCGACATCCGCTATCACCGCACGCGACAGGACGCGACAGAGGCTCTGATCGCGTTGATGGAAGAGGAGCTGCGTCTCGGGCGGCGGGTGCTGGCCGGGTTCGATTTTCCGTTTGGTTATCCCACTGGGTTCGCCCGTGCCGTGACTGGCAGTGATGATCCTTTCGTGCTTTGGGCCGATTTGGCCGCGCGGATTTCTGATCATCCTGACAATGCGAATAATCGCTTCGCGGTTGCATGCGATCTGAACCGTCTTTTTCCGGGCCTGGGCCCGTTTTGGGGCTGCCCGCCCGCTGCCGCCACGCCCGATCTGCCAGAGCGGGGCAGTTTGCGTCACGGCCACGGCCTGCCGGATCGGCGCGCGGTGGAGCGCCGCTTGCCGCGGGCCCAATCCTGCTGGAAGCTGTACACAACCGGCTCTGTTGGCTCGCAAGTGTTGCTCGGCCTGCCGCGCCTGCATCAGTTGCGCATGCGGTTTGGCTCCGCCCTCTCGGTCAGCCCGTTTCAAGCGCCGGACACACCGATTGTTTTGGCGGAGATATACCCCTCCCTTCTGGCGGATCTGGTCACAGCCGAACGCCGGGCGGGGGAGATACTGGATGCCGCGCAAGTGCGCGTGCTGGCCGAGGCATTCCATCGTCTTCCCGCCGCCAAACTGACGGCGATGTTGCAAGAGGGCGACCGGGAGGAGGGCTGGATTGTCGGCCTGGATCACGAGGCAGAATTGAAAGGTGCGCCATGCCTGAGTTAACGCCACCGCCGTTGCAAAACGACTGTTTCGCGCTACCGCCAGGGGTGGACTGGACGCCTGTGCCCGAGGCCTTGGCGCATCTGCGGGCGGCGTTGCACCCGGTGGTGGCACCCGAAACGGTGCCGCTTACGCAGGCAAACGCGCGGGTCCTGGCGGCCGATTTGTTCGCGCTGAGATCGAACCCGCCGCAGGCCAACGCGGCTGTGGATGGTTATGGTTTCGCGGGCGCGGCGACGGGTGATGGCCCGCAGATTCTGCCACTTGCCGAGGGTCGCGCCGCTGCGGGGCAGCCATTTGACGGCGTGTTGCCGCCGGGCCAAGCCCTGCGCATCCTGACCGGGGCCGCTTTACCGCAAGGGGTCGACACGGTGGTGTTGGAGGAAGACTGCACCATTGGCGAGGATGCGATTGCGTTCCAAGGCCCGGTCAAACTGGGCGCAAACGCGCGGAAAGCTGGAGAAGACGTCACCGAAGGCGCGCCGGTTCTGTCTGCCGGCGCTCGGCTCCGCGCGCCCGATCTGGCGCTTCTTGCGGCGACGGGCCACGCAGAGGTGCCCGTGTTCCGCCGCCTGAAGGTTGCCGTGATTTCGACCGGTGATGAGTTGCGCGAGCCGGGGCAGGCGGCGGGCCTGGGGCAGATTTATGACGCCAATCGACCGATGTTGGCGGCGCTTCTGGAGGCGTGGGGCCATGAGGTGATTGATTTGGGCCGCCAACCCGATGACCCGGCCCAAATTCGCGCGGCGCTTGATGCGGGGGCGGATGCGGATGCGATCCTAACCTCGGGCGGGGCGTCCGCAGGTGACGAAGACCATATCTCGAAGCTTCTGAGCACCGAGGGCCAGCTTACGAGTTGGCGGATTGCCTTGAAGCCGGGCCGCCCGCTGGCCCTGGCCATGTGGCGGGGCAAGCCGGTCTTTGGCCTGCCGGGGAACCCGGTGGCGGCCTTGATCTGCACCCTGATTTTTGCGCGGCCCGCGCTTAGCCAGCTATCAGGTGCCGGTTGGGCAGACCCGCTGCGCGTGACGGTGCCTGCCGCGTTTGCCAAATCAAAGAAACACGGGCGCGCCGAGTTTCTCCGCGCCCGGTTGACGCCAGAGGGTCATGCTGAGGTGTTCAAATCGGAGGGGTCGGGTCGAATCTCGGGGCTGAGTTGGGCCGAGGGGCTGGTGGAACTGCCCTTTGAGGCGATGGAGATCGCGCCCGGCACACCGGTGACATATCTGCCCTATGCCGGGTGCGGGTTTTAGGGTTAGTCGAAGGTTCCGGTCACCCGGCCCAGGAGCATGAAGGCGCGGGCGGTGCGGGTTTCGGCGAGGCGCGCAACTTCCTCGTCACTGGCATGTTTCTCAAACTCCAGAAACGTATGATCGAATTGGCGCAGGAAATGATGCACCGCGTCGCGAAAGACCGGGTCCTGCTTCATCCGCCCCGCGGCCAGCGCCAAGGACGAGCGGTCGTGGATGCCGCCCAGGGGGGCGACGGCGCGACCCCGGTCACCTTGCGCGAATTTCCGCCAAATCTCGGGCCGGGCGCGATCGGGCCGAAGATCGTCCATATAAATCCCGTCTTGCGACAGCAGTGTCAGGACATCTTGGCTGGCGCGCACCAGACGCTCGGTTGAGCGATCTTCAAGGGCGCGGCGCAGCGTGCGGAACCCCTCTTTGTCATGCTCATTTTCCGGGAAGTTCAACGCTTTGACAAAATCGGCGACGGAGATCGGCTCTTTCAAGGCTTCTGCTGGCGTGCCAAGGCCGAGGCTTGCCTGATGCTCATCCAATGCGATGGGCGCGACGGCGGCGCGGGTCTCGGAGACCACGCCTTGCGCCCGCATCGAAGTGAAGGTGGCGAGTTTCACATCTGTCGAGCGCTGAGCCTCCGCGATTTCTTCGAGCTTGCGCACCATCTCTGGCTTCATATCCAGGGCGCTGCGCTGCTGATTGTCCATATAGGCCGCGCGCATTGCATCAATGGAGCTTTGCAGCCGGGCCGCTTCTTCACGCATCACCCGCGCTGTGCGTGCCGCCGATGCGGCGACCCAGATCAGGGCCACAGGCATCAAGATCGCCAGCATTGTCATCGCGAGTGTGGCACCGCCCGCCGTACCTTGACCTTCATCCATGCTCAGGAAAAACACCGCGACAGCGCCGAGCCACAAAACCGTCAGCGTCAGGGCAATCACCTCAATCCCGGTGACACGCGGGCCAGAGGGGTCTTGCGCGTACACGCCAAGCTCCATCGGGACGGGCTGTTTCGGGTCAGACATCTTTAGGCGGTCCTGCTCACGGACAATCGGCGCTCTGCGTCAGATATACGAGATTTTCACAATCTCATATGCCTTGCTGCCACCGGGTGTGTTCACTTCGACACTGTCACCTTCATCCTTGCCGATCAAGGCACGGGCCAGGGGCGACTTGATGTTCAGAAGGCCCTTTTCGATATCGGCCTCGGCCTCGCCGACGATCTGGTAGGTTTTCTCTTCATCAGTGTCTTCATCGACCAGTTCGACCGTCGCGCCGAATTTGATCGCGCCGGAGAGCGTTGCCGGGTCGATCACCTGCGCCAGGCCGATGGTCCCTTCCAACTCCTTGATCCGGCCCTCGATGAACGAGTGCTTCTCGCGGGCGGAATGATACTCCGCATTCTCTGACAAATCGCCATGCTCACGCGCCTCGGCAATCGCCTGAATGATCGCGGGGCGTTCGACGGTTCGCAGGTTTTTCAGCTCGTCACCCAGGGCGTCATAGCCCTTGGGGGTCATCGGAATTTTGTCCATGTGTCAGATCACATCGTTAAGAGGGGCGCGAGAGGCCCAAAAGCTAGACGTTAGGGCCTGTCTGCGGCTTGTTCAACGGGTTTTGGTTGATTTTGCGGCGTGTTTAGCTGCCGCCGGTGATACCGGCCTCAACCGTGCCCGAGATGGTGATGCCTGGCTCGACAGGCGGCTCCGGCGGAATGGGGTCGCCATCCACGCCGCAGGCCGCCAAAAGGCCAAGCATCAGGATCGGAGCGATCAGACGGATCATTTCAACACCTCTTTCCAGCGGGCGATTTGGGCCCGTACTTGCGTCGGCGCGGTGCCGCCATACGAAACACGCGAGGCGACCGAATTATGCACACCGAGAACGTCATAGACACTCTCAGTGATCCGCGCCTCGACGCTTTGCATTTGCGCCAGGCTCAGATCGGGCAGGTCGCATCCCGCATCTTCGGCCAGTTTGACCAAAGCGCCTGTGACATGATGGGCGTCGCGGAACGGCATGTCCAGCGTGCGGACCAGCCAGTCGGCCAGATCGGTCGCGGTGGAGAAGCCGGAGGACGCGGCGGCCTCTAGGCTCTCGCGATTGGCGGTCATGTCGCCGACCATGCCGGTCATTGCGGCGAGCGCCAGCATCAGGTTGTCGGCAGCGTCGAAGACCTGTTCTTTGTCTTCCTGCATGTCCTTGGAATAGGTCAGCGGCAGGCCCTTCATCACCGTCAGCAGCGCCACATTCGCGCCGAGGATTCGGCCAATCTTGGCGCGGATCAGCTCGGCGGCGTCCGGGTTCTTCTTTTGCGGCATGATCGAGGAGCCGGTGGAGAACCGGTCCGACAGGGTTACAAAGCGGAACTGGGCCGAGGACCAGATCACCAGCTCTTCGGCAAAGCGGGACAGGTGCATGGCGCAGATTGTGGCGCTGCTCAGGAACTCGAGCGCGAAATCCCGGTCGCTCACCGCATCAAGCGAGTTGGCGGCGGGCCGGTCAAAGCCGAGGGCTTTGGCGGTCATATCCCGGTCGATGGGGAAGCTGGTGCCGGCCAGCGCCGCCGCGCCGAGCGGGGATTCGTTCATCCGCACCCGCGCATCGCGAAACCGGCCGAGATCGCGGCCAAACATCTCGACATAGGCCAGCATGTGATGGCCCCAGGTGACGGGTTGCGCGGTTTGCAGATGGGTGAAGCCCGGCATCACCCAATCGGCGCCCGCCTCGGCTTGACCCAAGAGCGCTTGCATCAGCGCCTCAAGACCCTCCATGGCGGCGTCCATCTGGTCGCGGACCCAGAGTTTGAAGTCGGTCGCGACTTGATCATTCCGGCTGCGCGCGGTGTGGAGCCGGCCAGCAGGCGCGCCGACGATCTCTTTCAGACGCGCCTCCACATTCATGTGGATGTCTTCGAGCGCGGTCGAAAAGGCAAAATTTCCGCCCTCGATCTCTGACAAGACCGTGAGAAGCCCTTCCCGGATCGCCTCGGCATCTTTATCACTCACGATACCCTGTTGGGCCAACATCGCCGCATGGGCGCGAGATCCGTCGATATCTTGGCGGGCCAGCCGTTTGTCGAACCCGATCGAGGCGTTGATCGCCTCCATGATCGCGTCTGGCCCGGCGGCAAAGCGTCCGCCCCACATTGCGTTTGATTTTGTGTCTGTCATGTCGAGACCCCGAGCGGAAAGGACCGATAAGATGATCCGAGGCGTGATTTTCAGCGTGCTCTACATGGCCTTGGCCCTTGGTGCAAACGCCCAAGACCTTGAGGCGCTGCGCGTCGGCGAAATGCGGGGGCTGGTGTTTCATGCCGAGCCGGTGCCGGTCTCGGAGACGCCGTTTATCGATATGGAAGACGTGGAGCATCGGCTCTCGGATCTTCAGGGGCGCTATATTCTGTTGAATTTCTGGGCCACCTGGTGCGCCCCTTGCCGTCATGAGATGCCCTATCTCAACACGTTGCAACACGAACTGGGTGGCGAGGATTTCAAAGTCGTGACCCTGGCCACCGGGCGGAACCCGCCGCCCGCGATTCGCCGGTTTTTCGAGGAGACCGGGATTGATGCCCTGCCGATGTATCGCGACCCAGGTCAGACGATCGCGCGGGAGATGGGCGTCTTCGGCCTGCCGATCACGGTGCTCCTGAACCCGGAGGGGCAAGAAATCGCCCGGCTGCGGGGCGATGCGGATTGGGCCAGCCCTGAGGCCTTCGCGCTCTTGCGGGCGCTGATCGCAGCCGAGAGCTAGGCACCGGAAAACACACGTTTTCCGGACCGATTTCTCGAGAAATCGGGCGGCTATCGCGCGCGGGTTTTGACCCGCATATGGGCTGGGCAGGTGACGAGATGATCGTTGACCAAACCCATAGCCTGCATCGCGGCATAAACGATGGTTGGCCCGCAAAATTGGAACCCCGCCTTTTTCAGGTCTTTGGAGATCTGCGTGCTGAGCGGCGTGTAGCCGGGGACCTCAGCAAGGTTGGTCCAGCTATTTTGAATCGGTTTGCCGCCAACATAGTCCCAAAGAAATCGATCAAACCCCTGCGCTTGCTCAATCTTCTGCCACGCCTGCGCATTGCCGATCGTCGCTTCGATCTTGCCGCGATGGCGGATGATCCCTTCGTCTTGCAGGAGGCGGGATACCTCCGCCTCGCCCCAGGTCGCGATGTCGTTTGGGTCGAAGCCGTTGAACGCGGCGCGGAAATTGTCCCGTTTTTTCAAGATGGTGATCCAGCTTAACCCGGCCTGAAACCCATCAAGGATCAGCTTCTCCCAAAGGGCGCGGCTGTCATATTCTGGCACGCCCCATTCGTCGTCATGATAGGCGACATAGATCGGGTCCGTCCCGCACCAGCCACAACGGCCATTATCCTCTGTCATTCCGCGCCCTCCCACCTGTCAACGACTAGAACAAAATGTGAATATCTATCCCTTCCTAGGGAGTTCTACCCCCTCATATCAAGAGGTTTGCCGCGACACCGTCGAAGAGGCGGCTTGGGCGATGGCGGATTTGGGGGCGCGCGCCGGATCGTCTGGCGATCTCGTCGGGGCGGGGATCGCTTCTGCTTTCGGTCGCTGGATCGAATCCCGTTTGTTTCGGCATGCGAGCGACCGTGACGGCGACTTTCCGGTCTTCCTCTACATCTTAAGGTTGAACCCTATCGCCAACTGAGACACCGTGTCAGTTGTGGGTCGTGGGGCGAGCGCCTATGACCGGCCCGACCGCAGCCTGTTTCCGCAGGGGCACTTCAAGCCTGCCCGCCTCTGCATCGGCCTAATTTGAAAGGGATTTGCCTCATGACGAATGTTGTCATCGCCTCTGCCGCCCGTACCCCCGTTGGAAGTTTTCTCGGCTCCTTTGCCAACACGCCCGCCCATGAACTTGGTCGTGCGGTGTTGGAAGAGCTGGTGGCGCGTGCCGGCGTGGATAAATCAGATGTAACAGAGACAATCCTGGGCCAGGTCTTGACCGCCGCACAGGGCCAGAACCCGGCGCGTCAGGCCCATATCAACGCGGGTTTCCCGCAGGAGAGTGCCGCCTGGGGGATCAACCAGGTTTGCGGGTCCGGCTTGCGGGCCGTCGCGCTTGGTGCGCAGCACATCATGCTGGGGGATGCGAGCATCGTAGCCGCGGGTGGACAGGAAAACATGTCGATGTCGACCCATGCGGCCGCTCTGCGTCAGGGTCAAAAAATGGGCGATATGAAATATATCGACACCATGATCCGGGACGGGTTGTGGGATGCCTTCAACGGCTACCATATGGGGCAAACCGCTGAAAACGTTGCGGAAAAGTGGCAAATCTCGCGCGATATGCAGGATGAGTTTGCCGTTGGGTCGCAAAACAAGGCCGAAGCTGCGCAGAACGCGGGCAAATTCGAAGATGAGATTGTGCCCTTCACCATTTCCACCCGGAAGGGCGATATCATCGTCGATAAGGATGAGTATATCCGTCACGGTGCGACCATGGAGGCTATGCAGAAACTGCGCCCGGCTTTCACCAAGGATGGCAGCGTGACGGCGGCCAATGCCTCGGGCCTGAACGATGGGGCCGCAGGGGCGCTGTTGATGTCGGCCGATGAAGCGGAGAAGCGCGGGATCGAACCGCTGGCGCGGATCGCGAGCTATGCCACGGCCGGCCTCGACCCGTCGATCATGGGTGTCGGCCCGATCTATGCCTCGCGCAAAGCGCTGGAGAAAGCCGGTTGGAAGGTCGATGATCTGGATCTGGTTGAGGCCAATGAGGCCTTCGCTGCGCAGGCTTGCGCGGTCAACAAAGACATGGGGTGGGACCCGGCGATTGTGAACGTCAATGGCGGCGCGATTGCCATCGGTCATCCGATTGGGGCGTCTGGCGCGCGGGTTCTGAACACACTTCTGTTCGAAATGAAGCGCCGCGACGCCAAGAAAGGCCTTGCCACGCTTTGCATCGGCGGAGGCATGGGCGTTGCTATGTGCCTTGAGCGCCCCTGATCCAAATCATGGCGGGGCCACTGCGCTCCGCCTACTCACCCCATAACGTCCGGTAAATCGGGCACCCAAATCCTGGAGGAGACAAACGATGGGACGTGTTGCATTGGTCACCGGCGGCAGCCGCGGCATTGGTGAAGCGATTTCGAAAAAACTGAAGGCGGATGGGTACGATGTTGCCGCAACATATGCGGGCAATGACGAAGCCGCCGCGGCCTTCACCGCCGAAACCGGCATCAAGACCTACAAGTGGAACGTTGCCGATTATGAGGCTTCTGCAGCCGGTATCGCGCAGGTCGAAGCCGATCTGGGCCCGATCGAGGTGGTCGTCGCCAATGCAGGCATCACCCGCGATGCCCCGTTCCATAAGATGACGCCGGAGCAGTGGACCCAGGTGATCGACACCAATCTCACCGGCGTCTTCAACACCGTCCATCCGGTTTGGCCTGGCATGCGGGAACGGAAGTTCGGGCGCGTGATCGTGATTTCGTCCATCAACGGCCAAAAGGGCCAGTTCGCCCAAGTGAACTATGCCGCGACCAAGGCGGGTGACTTGGGGATTGTGAAATCCCTGGCGCAAGAAGGCGCCCGCGCTGGCATCACGGCCAACGCGGTTTGCCCGGGGTATATCGGCACCGAAATGGTGCGCGCGATCCCGGAGAAAGTGCTGAACGAGGTCATCATTCCGCAGATCCCGGCGGGTCGTTTGGGCGAGCCGGAAGAGATCGCGCGCTGCGTTGCCTTCCTGGCCTCCGACGATGCAGGGTTCATCAACGGATCGACCATCTCAGCGAACGGGGCTCAGTTCTTCGTCTAAGAGCTGTTCAACCAAACTTATTCGGCCGGGTGCATCATGTGCCCGGTCGTTTTCGTTTCGGACCGGCTGAACAACCATTGAACCAAGTGGCGCAGAGCTGCGCCGCGTGCGGCATGGGCTTCGTTAAAAGCGGCTTTGGCGGTGGGGTTTGCGGTGATCTGGAACATCGGGGCCTCCTGAGGGCAAGTGTCTCTGAACTGTCCTCAACATGGGCCCTGGAATGAAAACACACAAACGAGACTTTCCCTTAGTTCAGTTAAGCTGTATTTAACTGAACATGCCTGATCGCCTGCCCCCACTGACCGCCCTCCGCGCCTTTGATGCCGCCGCACGCCATATGAGCTTTGCGAAAGCGGCGGATGAACTCCATGTCACACCCGCGGCGTTGAGTTTTCAGATCAAATCCCTGGAAGACCATTTGGGCGCACCGCTCTTCCGGCGGCTCAATCGCGCTGTCGAGTTGACGGAGGCAGGGAAGACGTTAGCGGTCGGGACGGAGCCGGGCTTCGACACCCTTCGCAATGCCTGGCGCAATGTGACGCGCGCGCTTGAGAGCAATACGTTAACGGTCACGGCGGGCCCTGCCTTTACGGCGAAATGGCTGGCACCGCGGTTGTTTCATTTTGCGCAGGCCTATCCGGAGATCGAGTTGAGATTTGCCGCGACGTTTCGCATTTTGGATTTTGACCGGGATGATGTGGATGTCGCGATCCGGTTTGGCATGGGGGGCCGCGAGAGTGCAGCGCTTTTTTCCAAGCCGATCATCAATGACTGGGTGACACCGATGATGCATCCCGCTTTGGCGGAGCAATATTCGGACCTCGCCAGCTTAACCCGCGCCCCCCTCCTGGATCAGGAGGACACGCGGTTTTTGAAGCCGCCGTTGGACTGGCCCGCGTGGTTCCGCGCGGCGGGCTTGGATACGGCCCCGGAGATATCTGCGAGCTTCAATCAGGCGGATCATGCCATCGATGCCGCCGCGGCGGGCGGCGGCGTTGTGTTGGGGCGGGTATCTTTGACGGAGCGGGATCTGATGGAGGGGCGGCTGGTCATGCCGTTTCCCCTCGCCCTGACCACCGAGGCGCATTACCGCTTCGTCTGTCCCAAAGGTGCGGAAACGCGGCCCCATGTGGCAGCGTTTCTAGCTTGGTTAGAGGCTGAGGCACAATCGCTCCATGCCTACCGCGAGGGACGGGTGTTCGTCCCCGCGGCGGATGTGGCCGATTGAAACGGGGCTTTCGCTGACGCCCCGTGAAGGTCTGCGCGGCTTAGCCGTCGAGGCGGCTGATTTCTTCTTTTAGGCGCAGTTTCTGCTTTTTGAGGTCTCGAATAGCAAGTTCGTCCACACCGGGACTGCGCTGCGCTTCTTCCACTCGTTCAGAGAGGTTTTCATGCTTTTTCCGCAGTTCCTGAAGATGGGCGCCTAGCGACATCCGTCGTCCTCCTCTCAATATGACATTTGGATGACTATGGGAGCATAGGTTTTGAGTCGTGTCACGCGGCAGTTTCGATAGGATACGTCAAATCGGGTGGGATTTCGGTGGATAACTCCAATCGACCGCTGCCGCATCCCGCAGAATCGCCTTGGCGATGGGCGCATAATCGTCGCCATCCCGTTCATGCGTCTCGCCCTCATGCAGGATCATTGGGGCCAGCAAGGTAAAGGGTCCGCGCCCAGATTTCTGTGCTTTGAGTAGAACGCGACGGGCGGGCCGACCAAAGCGTGACGCCAGGGGCAGCACATGGATCGTGCCGAAACTGTAGGCCAATGCGGTGAGGACGTCGGGCAGGCGGTCTGCCGCTTGGATCATGGTGAGCCAGCCTTTGGGCGCCAGACGCCGCGCCGCGACGTCCGTCCAATCTGCAAGCGGTGTGTCTTCGCGCAGCGCGGCCTCCCGCCCCTGGTCGGTGGCGGCTGTCCCGCCGCCTGTGGCGTAGTAGGGGGGATTGGCGATGATATGGTCGAAGCTTTCTTGTCGAAGCGCGGGCGGCAGTGCGGTCAGGTCGGCGGTGATCACTTCCATCGCCAGCCCGGCTTCATTGCAGTTTCGACGGGCCAACTCCGCATAATCGGCTTGTCGTTCGACACCGATGAGGTGGAGGCCCGACACGCGCGCGGCAAGACAGAGGCTGGCCACGCCCGCGCCACATCCAAGCTCCAACACGCCCTCGCCAGCTTGTGCGCCACATGCAGCGGCCAGAAACACTGGATCGGTCGCGGCGCGATAGCCGGATTTGGGTTGCCAGGCCTGTACCCGTCCGCCCAAAAACGCGTCGCGCGTCAGGTCTGCCTCGGCAAACATCTCAATCCGTCACGTGAATGTCGTTGTCACGCAACACGGCGCGGGCGGTGAATGCATCTTCGCGGCGAACCATCAAACGGCGCGGTAGAATGCCGATGGAGCCTTCGAGCACGCTCATATGGACGTCCATCTCGAACACCTCTATATCCTCGCCAGATAGGAGCGCCGAGGCGAAGGCGATGATCGTTGGGTCATTGCTGCGCAGAATTTCTTGCATAATCGGCATTTAGGCATGCATGTGGCGCTTGTCGAGAGAAGGGATGATCGACCATGAGCCTAGATGAAGCCAGCACCAAGCCGCATGATCGGTTGCGCAGCTATCTGGCGGATGATCTTGATGCGGTGAACGGGTTGATCCGGGCGCGCATGGCCTCGGACCATGCTCCACGTATCCCTGAAGTCACGGCGCATCTGGTCGAGGCGGGTGGTAAGCGCATTCGCCCGATGATGACTTTGGCGGCGGCGCGGATGTGTGGCTATGACGGTGACGCGCATCAGAAACTGGCGGCCACCGTTGAGTTCATCCATACCGCGACGCTGCTTCATGATGACGTGGTTGACGAAAGCGGTCAGCGGCGTGGGCGGCCGACGGCGAACCTACTTTGGGACAACAAAAGCAGCGTTTTGGTGGGCGACTACCTCTTTGCGCGGGCGTTTCAATTGATGGTCGAGACCGAGTCGCTCACCGTGCTCAACATCCTGTCCAATGCGGCGGCGGTGATCGCTGAGGGCGAGGTGTTGCAGATGACGGCGGCGCAGAGCTTGGCCACGACTGAAGAGATTTATACCCAGGTGATCCGGGGGAAGACGGCGGCTCTGTTCGAGGCTGCGACCGAGGTTGGTGGCGTGATTTCCGGGGCGCCAGAGGCGCAGGTGCGGGCGTTGGCGACCTATGGCGATGCGTTGGGGATGAGCTTTCAGATTGTCGATGATTTGCTTGATTGGGGCGGCGCGTCCGGCACAATGGGCAAGAATGTCGGCGATGATTTCCGCGAACGGAAGCTCACCTTGCCGGTGATCCGCGCGGTTGCGCGGGGAGATGAGACCGAGCGGGCCTTCTGGACCCGGACGATCGAGAAAGGCCGCCAGGACGAGGGCGACCTGGAACAGGCGATGACATTATTGCAGCGTCACGGGGTGCTTGAAGAGACGCGCGATGAGGCGTTGCGCTATGCCGGTTTGGCGAAAGAGGCGATGGCGGAGATGCCGGACCACCCGCTCCGCGACATGCTGGCCGACTTGGCCGATTATGTGGTTGCGCGAGTGAGCTAGGGCCTGCGCGACGTTGTCCCGTCGCATCAGGCAGCTCCCCGCGGCTCGCCCGAGCGTTCGCGATGGAGCTGCCATTTCAGTGTCATTTGCGACGATTCTGTAGGCGAGCTGCGCGGCCTATCGCGGGGTTGCGATAGATTAAGGACACCCAGATGCGCGGAGGGCAGGGTGTCATTGCATTCGACGGAAGGGCTTCAATGAAGATGGCGACAATCATCTGTCTTGTTCTCTTGGCGGTCGTCATCTTTGCCGTGCTGATCTTGGCGCGGGGCTTCATGGCAGAGGTGGCGCGGCAGGAGGCGATGATCCGTGCAGCCCGAACGCCCGAGGCGCGCGATCCGGAAGAAATCCCCGAACTCGTGCGGCGTTTTGCGGAACGGGGTTTGGCCGGGCAGGGCGGCATGCCGCGCGCCGTTCGCCTGACGCAGGAGGCCCGGATGCTGCAAGGCGAAAACTGGTCATCCATGACCGCCCGACAGCATATCGCTATCGCCGAACCAGGCTTTGTTTGGGTCGCGGACGGTGCGGGCTGGCCCCTTCGTTTGGTGCGGGTGATCGACCGATTTACCGATGGCGCAGGCCTATTGGAAGTGCGGCTGCTTGGGGCGATCAGGGTGGCGCGGTTTGATGGGCCGGAGGCCGATATCGGCGAGGCGATGCGGTATCTGGTCGAGCTCCCCTGGGCGCCGGATGCGATCTTGTCGAACCGATCCATCATCTGGCGGGCGGTTGACGCCAATACGGTTGAGGCCGCTTTGCCGCTGTCTCCCCGCCTGGCGGTTGTGCAGCTTCGTTTCGATGATGCGGGCGACATTGTGGAGGTCTTCGCCGAGGGCCGCCCGGATGTATCGAGTGGTCAAACGGTTCTTCGTGCGTGGCGCGGTGTGTTCTCGGACTATGGTGAGATCGGCGGGCGCCGTGTGCCGCGCGTCGGAGAAGTCGGCTATGTCGATGACGGAATCTATGCGCCGTATTTTCGGGGGCGCATCAGGTCTTTTGAGATGTTGAGATAGCATGCGGGCGGATTCTGCCGAAACGCGACCAGCGGTTCTAAAGGACAGGGGTCGCGCGCACCCACCAGCCGGGATAAGCCGTGCCGATAGCATGGGCGGCCTCACGCGCGGCGGGTTCCGTTTCGAAAAGACCGAAACACGTGGCGCCTGATCCGCTCATCCGGGCGAGGGCGCAGCCGGGGCGGGCATTGAGCCTGTCCAAAACGGTCCCGATCTCGGGCGCCAACGCGAGGGCCGGGGTTTCGAGATCGTTGCGCTGGTCGCAGAGCCATCTGATAAAGCTTGGAAAATCATGCCAGTTCGGGTCGGACAAGCCCGGGTTGTTAACGGTTTTTAACCCGTGAAAAACTGACCCTGTGGGCACAGCGACGCCAGGGTTCACCAGGACCAGCCAGAGCCTTGGCAGCGGCGGGACGCCCTCCAATTCGTCACCGATGCCGCCCATGCGGGTCGGGCAGCCGGCAAGACACACCGGCATATCCGCACCAAGCGAGACGATGTCGGACATTTTCGGCAAGGGTCGATCCCAGAGCGCGGCCAGACCCTGAAGAGCCGCGGCGGCATCTGCCGACCCGCCGCCGATCCCCGCGGCATTTGGGAGATGTTTCTCCAACACGATTTCAGCTCCAAGGTCCGGCCCAAACAGTTGAGCGGCTTGCAGCACAAGGTTGTCCGGCCCTTCGGGCACACCAGCCGCGCGAGGGCCCATGACTTTCAGGGATACGCGATCGGCGAGAGCGAAATGCAGCCGATCTCCGATATCCGCAAAGACCACCAGCGAGTCGAGCAGGTGATAGCCGTCATCGCGTCGCCCGGTTACATGCAGCGCAAGGTTGATTTTCGCAGGCGCAAACGCGCTGGCCGATGTCACTGGGTTTCGCCTTGAGCAGCCTCTTGCTCCAAAACCCGGGTTAAGCCGATCTCAAGCTTGAGGCGGATGCGCACAGCATCTTCTTCCTCAGGTTCGAAGGATAGCGCCCGGTGCCATTGGAATTCGGCTTCGCGGAACCGACCGACCATGTAATAGACATCGCCCAGATGGTCATTGATGATCGGGTCGTTTGGCAGAAGCTCCACCGCGCGCTCCATTGGCGCCACCGCTTCATCGAAGCGTTCAAGGCGATAGAGGACCCATCCCAAGCTGTCGACGATATAGCCAGAGCGCGGCTCAGCGGCGACGGCGCGTTCGATCATATCCAGGGCTTCGTCCAAATTCCGGCGCTGTTCGACCAAGGAGTAGCCGAGATAGTTCAACACTTGCGGCTGGTCAGGATTCAGTTCCAGCGCATGCCGGAAATCGGCTTCGGCCTCGTCCCAACGGCCTTCGCGTTCCAGGGAAATGGCGCGGGTGTAAAACAAGAGCCAATGGCGGGGCTGTTCCCGGTCGATCTGAGCCATCGCAGCATCATAGGCAACAATGGCCTCACCGAAGCGTTCCATCCGGCGCAGCATGTCGCCGAGCCGGGCATGGACCGAGGTTTGGTCTGGATGATCGGCGGCCAGAGCTTGCAGAACCGCAACCGCATCCTCTTGCCGGTCCATCTCGAAGAGGGCTTCGGCACGGCCCATCTGACCGGTGATAAAGGCGGGCTGATCGGCAGGGAGTTCCGCATAGGTATCTGCTGCGAGATGCGGTTGATCATCCGCAATCAGCAACTCCGCCGCCAAAAGGAGCGCGTCACTATGCGTGGGGTCGATGACATGCGCCGCCCGAGCATAGATCAGTGGCAGGGTCGGGCCGCTGTCACTGCCAAGGCCCTGCGCGAGGGTATAGAACACCTCAGCCACGCCTTGTTGGGCACTGATCAGAAAATCATAGGGCCGGGTTGGATCGGCGGCAATCGCATCGCGTAGGGCCAGAAGAACCGGGTCAGGGACGGAGCCAATGGCGAGATCGAGAAGCTCCAACGCGTCCGCCTGGCGATCCAATTGGACAAGGACTTGCGCATGCGCCCGCACGCCGCGCGAGGTGACCTGCAGCGGGCCGTAGGTCTCGCCAGAAAGGATCGCATCTGCGCCTTCGAAGTCGCCGACAACGGCGCGGGCCAAGGCCAGGTGATATTGGGCGATTTGGGCCAAGGCGCCATCGCTGGCGATCTCTTCGAACTCGGCCACGGCCCGGCTCATATCGCCTTCGCCCAGATGCAGCCACGCAGAGGTCAGCCCATCGATCAGCGGCCCTACGGCCTCTTCCGCCGCAATCGCCGCCAGGGCGCCCGCCAAGTCGCCGTCGCGAATGCGTGCGACTTGCTCGACCATTTGTGCCAATTCACGCCCGTCTTGATCGGCGGGCAGGCGCGCCGCGACCTCTAGCGCGCGGTTCCATTGGCCAAGGGCCGCCCGGGCCAAGAGCGCGTTGCCGATCAGCCCGGTGTTGTTCGGGTCGCGTTGCATGGCGCGCTCGAAATAGAGCGCGGCTTCGCGGTGATCGCCATCAATCACCGCCTGGCGAGCGGCGAGATAAGAGCCCGCAAGCCCCATCTGGTTTTGCGCCACCGACGGGTCGGGCAGGATCAGACCAAGACCAAGAAGGGCAACAAAAGGCAGGGCGGCAAGGCGCATGCGCGTTCTCCGGTTCACAATTGGGTCTGAGACTAGGTGCCCGACCGGGGATAGGCAATGCGTCGGCGGGCGACGCGCGCCCGCCTGATGCGGAAGTGATCACATATTGGGGTAGTTTGGCCCGTCGCCCCCCTGCGGCACCGTCCAATGGATGTTCTGCAACGGGTCTTTGATGTCGCAGGTTTTGCAGTGCACGCAGTTTTGGAAGTTGATTACAAAGCGCGGCTCTTGGCCGTCTTCCTCCACCACCTCATAGACGCCCGCCGGGCAATAGCGCTGCGCCGGTTCGGCATATTCCGGCAGGTTGACCGAGATCGGAATGCTGGCGTCTTTCAGCGTCAGATGCGCCGGTTGGCTCTCCTCGTGATTGGTCATCGAGAAGCTGACATTGGTCAGTCGGTCGAAGCTCAACACCCCGTCGGGTTTCGGATAGTCGATCGGCTCGAAATCCTTCGCCTTGCCGGTGTGTTCGGCATCATTTTTGTGATGCTTCATCGTGCCGAAGAGGGTCAGCCCGGTGATGTTCGCGGTCCACATGTCCATGCCGCCGAGCATCAGCCCGCCCATCAGCCCATAGCGCGACCAGAGCGGCTTCACATTGCGGACGCGCTTGAGGTCTTTGGCAATCGGGCCAGACCGCAGCTCGCTTTCATAGGTTTCGAGTTCATCGCTGGCGCGGCCCGCTTGGATTGCCTCATAGGCCGCTTCTGCCGCCGCCTTGCCCGAGAGCATCGCGTTGTGGTTGCCCTTGATCCGGGGCACGTTCACCAAGCCCACACCGCAGCCAAGGATGGCTCCACCGGGGAAGCAGGCCTTGGGCATCGACTGCCAGCCGCCTTCCGAGATCGCGCGCGCGCCATAGGCGACCCGTTTGCCGCCCTTCAGAAGCTCCGCCACCATCGGGTGATGTTTGAAGCGCTGGAACTCCATATAGGGGTAGAGATAGGGGTTTTCGTAGTTCAGATGGACCACAAACCCGACATAAACCTGATTGTTCTCAAGATGATAGATGAAGGAGCCGCCGCCGGCATTCTTGCCAAGGGGCCAGCCCATCGTGTGGGTCACTGTGCCTTCGCGATGCTTGTCCGGGTCGATCTCCCAAATCTCTTTCATGCCCAGGCCAAACTTCTGCGGCCCCCGACCCTCTGAAAGATCGTATTTCTCCATCACCTCTTTGGTGAGCGACCCGCGCACACCTTCGCTGAGGAACACGTATTTGCCATGCAGCTCCATGCCCGGCTCATAGGCATCAGACGGTGTGCCATCGGGGTTCTTGCCGAACTCCCCCGCAACCACGCCTTTCACTTCGCCATTGTCGCCATAGACCAGCTCAGAACAGGCCATGCCGGGAAAAATCTCGACGCCCAATTCCTCGGCTTGTTCGGCCATCCAGCGGCAGACATTGCCCATGGAGACGATGTAATTGCCATGATTGTTCATCAGCCGCGGCATCATGATATTCGGCAGCCGTACCCCGCCGCCTTCGCCGAGCATGTAGAAATTGTCCTGCCGGACCGGCACGGTGATGGGCGCGCCTTTGTCTTTCCAATCGGGAATCAACGCATCCAGGCCAGCGGGGTCGAGCACCGCACCAGAGAGGATATGTGCGCCAACTTCGGAGCCCTTTTCCAGCACCACCACATTCAGATCGGCGTCGAGCTGTTTCAGACGGATCGCTGCGGAAAGCCCCGACGGGCCCGCCCCCACGATCACCACATCATATTCCATCGACTCGCGGTCTATCTCGGCCATATGGGTCCCCCTTGGCTGACCCCGGCCTCCCCCGGCCCGAGGTCGCTAATTTCTGCGTCCGCGAAGGCGTAGCGCGACAGGGGGGCTTGGGTCAATCGTGACGCCGCATCACAGCTTGTTTTTTAAGCGGTTGAGACGATGTTTCACTGGACTATCTCAACAGGAAATCTGGCCTTATCGGAGCGACCAAAATGTCCATTCTGCGCCTCACCTATCTCGGCCTCGCGATCCTTGGGACCGTCGTACCGATGTATTACTTCGTGACCTGGTTTCAGGAGAATTCCTGGTCGATCATGGCAATGGTCGATGCCTGGCATGTGAACGCGGCGACCTCGGGGCTGGTCTGGGATCTGACGATTGCCGCGGTGGCGCTGACGATTTGGATTCTGGCAGAAGCGATCAAGCGACGGGACTACCTCTCGCTTCTGGCCGTGCCGACGATCTATTGCATCGGGGTGAGCTGCGGCTTGCCGCTTTATCTCTACCTGCGCTCCAGGCCGCGCGGATGAGGCGCTTTGCATCTGCGGCGCAAGCTGCTACCTGCGCCCGAGATATGATTTAAAGGCCCAAGATGGATCATTTCCTGTATCGCGACGGCATTCTGCATGCCGAAGACGTGCCCCTGACCGAGATCGCGGCAGCTGTTGGCACGCCGTTCTATGTTTACTCCACCGCAACGCTGACCCGGCATTACCGGCTTTTCAAAGATGCGCTGGATGGGCTGCCGAATATGGTCTGTTACGCGATGAAGTCGAACAGCAATCAGGCGGTGATCAAGACACTTGGCGATTTGGGCGCGGGCATGGATGTGGTCTCCGGCGGGGAGTATCTGCGCGCCAAGGCCGCCGGAGTGCCGGGCGAGCGGATCGTGTTCTCGGGCGTCGGCAAAACGCGGGACGAGATGGAACTGGCCCTGGCCGGCGGCATCCGGCAGGTCAATCTGGAATCAGAGCCGGAGATGACGCTCTTGAGCCAGGTGGCGAGCGCGATGGGCAAGACGGTGCCCGTCACCATTCGGGTGAACCCGGATGTGGACGCCAAGACCCATGCCAAAATCGCCACCGGCAAATCCGAGAACAAATTCGGCATCCCGATCGCGCGGGCACGCGAGGTTTATGCCATGGCGGCGGCGCTGCCCGGGCTCGAAGTTGTGGGGATCGACGTGCATATCGGCAGCCAGTTGACCGATCTCGCGCCGTTTGAGGCGGCCTATCTGAAGGTGGCGGAGTTGACCCATCAGCTCCGCGCCGATGGGCATGAGATCAAACGCTTGGACCTCGGTGGTGGTTTGGGCATCCCTTATACCCGCTCGAACGAGGCTCCGCCGCTGCCCACGGAATATGGTGCGCTGATCAAGCGGACGGTGGGCGATCTGGATGTGGAGGTGGAGATTGAGCCGGGGCGTCTGATCTCGGGCAATGCCGGGCTGATGGTCTCGGGCGTGATCTATGTAAAGCACGGCGAGGGGCGGGATTTCCTGATCCTCGACGCTGCGATGAATGATCTGATCCGCCCGGCGATGTATGAGGCATATCACGATATTGTTCCGGTGGTCGAACCTGCGCCGGGTGTCGAGCAAGCTCGCTATGACATTGTCGGTCCGGTCTGCGAAAGCGGCGATACCTTCACGAAAGAGCGCGATATGTCGCCGCTGCAGGCGGGCGACCTGGTCGCGTTTCGATCGGCCGGTGCCTATGGTGCGGTGATGTCGAGCGAGTATAACACGCGGCCTTTGATCCCTGAGGTCCTGGTGAAAGATGATCAATTTGCCGTAATCCGCCCAAGACCGACATTTGACGAGATCATTAATCGCGATATCGTCCCGGAGTGGCTATGATGCCATGAAACCGCCCCGAAAGGGATCATGACGGATCAAACCCCTTCCAATGACGCCGCGTTGAGGCGTCTGATCTGGCCGCTGCGCCTGACCCGTCTGGGTATGGTTGCCGAGCGGGTTGTGCGGGCGTTTTGGCCGGTTTGGACGATTGTGCTGCTGGCGGTCGCGCTGTTCGCCTTTGGCGCGGCGGATGCGTTGCCGCTTGAGTTGTTGTGGGTTGCCTTGGGTCTCACCCTGGCGGCTCTGATTTGGTTTGCGGTCAAAGGTATCCGTGCTTTCGAGATGCCGACGCGGGCGGAGGCGTTGGACAGGCTCGACCGGACCCTGCCGGGTCGCCCGATCACTGCCTTGATCGACACGCCCGCGGTGGGGGCGGATGACCCAGCCTCGCAATCGGTCTGGGCCGCCCATGTGGCGCGGATGGCCGAGAAAGTGGCCGCCGCCCGCGCGCCCGAGCCGGATTTGCGCCTCTCAGACCGAGACCCTTATGCACTGCGCTATGTGGCGGGGGTCGCCTTTGCCATGGCGCTGCTCTTCGGGTCCGTCTGGCGGGTCGGCGATATGGGCGATGTGGTGATCGGCACGGGTGAGGCCACGATCAGCGGCCCAAGCTGGGAAGGTTGGGTCGAGCCGCCGCTCTATACCGGGTTGCCCTCGCTCTACCTCAACGACATCACGCAGGCTGCGTTTGAGGCTCCCGCAGGCTCCCGCATCACGGTACGGTTCTATGGTGAAGCGGGCGCGCTGAGCCTCCGTCAGAGTGTGATGGCGGCCCCAGTGGAGGCCGATGCAGATACCACCGCGCCGGCGCAAGACTTGGTGCTGGAACGCTCCGGTGAGGTGGCCATCGAGGGGCCAAACGGGCGCAGTTGGCAGATTTCCATGCTGATGGATCAGCCGCCTGCCGTCGTCATGGATGGTGATATGACCGGCGTCCCACCCGGGCAGATGCAGTTCACCTACACAGCGACCGACGACTACGCGGTGATCTCGGGGCAAGCCCGGTTGATGCTGGATGCCGAGGCGGCGGATCGGCGCTTTGGCCTGGCGGTGGAGCCAGAGCCGCGCGAGGCGCTGGTGCTCGACCTGCCGATGCCGTTTTCCGGCTCTCGGTCGGAGTTCTCGGAATTGCTGGTCGAGGATCTGTCGCAGCACCCGTTTGCCAATCTGCCGGTCACCGTGACGCTGACGGTGGTGGATGACGCAGGTCAGATTGGGACGATCCGCGAGGTGATCGCGCGCCTGCCGGGCCGCCGGTTCTTTGACCCGCTGGCTAACGCACTCATCGAACAACGTCGCGATATTCTTTGGTCGCGTGAAAATGCGGCGCGCGCGGCGCAACTCCTGCGTGCTGTTAGCCATCGGCCCGAAGGCGTGTTTGACGATGACGGGGCATATCTGATGGTCCGCACCGCGATCCGCCGGTTGGAAAGCGGGGTAGATAGCCTATCAGTTGAGACCCGGGATCAGGTGGCGGAGATTCTCTGGAACGCAGCGATCCAGCTTGAAGAGGGTGATTTGGCCGACGCGCTGGAACGGTTGCGCCGAGCGCAGGATCGGCTTTCGGAAGCGATGCGTCAGGGCGCGAGCGATGAGGAAATCGCGCAACTAATGGATGAGCTGCGCCAGGCGATGGACGACTACATGCAGCAGCTCGCCGAGAACGCGCAGCCTGGCGAGGATCAGCCGGATCAATCGGGAGAGACCATGGAGATGTCCATGGCCGATCTCGACGAGATGCTGCGCCGGATCGAAGAGCTGATGCAGCAGGGCCGGATGGCCGAGGCGCAGGAAATGCTCGATGCGCTGCGTCAGATGATGGAAAACATGCAGATCACCCAAGGAGAAGGCGGCGATGGGCCGCGGACCCCGGGCGAGCAAACGATGCAGGATCTGCAAGACACGCTGCGCGATCAACAAGACCTCAGCGATGACAGCTTCCGGGAGTTGCAGGAGCAGTTTAACCCGGGCCGTCCGAACCCGCAGCAGGGGCAGCCGGGCCAGCAGAGTCAACAAGGCCAGGGTCAGCAGAGCCAACCGGGGCAGCCCGGCCAGGAAGGTCAGCAACAAGGCCAGCCGAGCGACCAAGCCCAGGATGGGCAAGGCGGTGCGCAAAGCGGCCAGCCGCCGCAAGATGGCCTGCAGCAGGGCCAAGGCCAGGGCGGCGAGAATGACGGTCGCAGTTTGGCCGAGCGCCAAGAGGATTTGCGCCGCCAGTTGGAGGAACAGGCCTTCAACCTGCCCGGCGAGGGCACTGAGGGCGGCGCGGCGGCACAGCGCGCCCTGGAAGATGCTGAGCGCGCGATGGATGAGGCGGCCGATGCGCTGGGGCGCGGTGATTTGGCCGATGCGCTGGACAGCCAATCAGAGGCGATGGAAGCGCTTCGCGATGGGATGAACGAATTGGGCCGCGCTTTGGCACAAGAAGAAGGCGCGCAGGAGCCGGGGCAGGGGCAGGCCGATGGCACCATGCAACCGGATCGGCCCTTGCAGGACCCACTGGGCCGTCAGGCGGGCAATTCGGGTGCCTTTGGGTCGGAGGAAGGGTTTGAGCAGCGCGAAGAGGCGTTCCGCCGCGCGCGCGAGCTTTTGGATGAGATCCGTCGTCGCTCCGCAGAGCAGGAGCGCCCCGAGATCGAGCTCGAATACCTGCGGCGGCTGTTGGATCAGTTCTGAGGTCGTAGATAGCTATTCGCTCGGCGGCGTGTCGCCGCCAGCGGCTTCATCGCCTTGCAACACACCTTGCGCCAAGTCATCGAGCCATAGACGGGCGGCGTTCACTTGCGTGATATAGGCCTGAAGCGCCGGGCCGGCCTGCGGGACCCGTTCGGCGATTTGAACGGCATTGGAGTATATAGCCACTAGGGCGGCGGTGATAAACAGGACGAGGGCAAAGCCAAGCCGCGCCCCGCGGCGGCGTCGCGGCGCCCCGTCAACGGTCTCCACGTCGCTGGCTTCCTGCTCGTTCGCGTTCCGATCCGAGGTCGCGCGCAGGGTCGAATTGATCTCTTCGATATCGGGCAGCAGATCGCGGCGTGGTCCGGCGGCCTGCCCCCCGCTGATCAGCTCATCCAGGATCTCTTCATCGAAATTCTCATCCGCTTCCGGCAACTGCCGCTGTGGCGGTCTGTCGGCTTCCGGTGGCGTCGACATCGGCGGCGCGCTGTCCAGCGCCATTTCGTCTTGGGTCTCGACGATTTCGGCCTCTTCCCGGCGCAAGCGCGTCTCGCGCTCGGCCTCTTCGCGCAGCAAGTTCCGGACCGCCGGGTCTAGATCGCGGCGCGCCGGCCCGTCATCTAGAGCGGCGTTGTCTGCGTCTTCGGGCTCTGTGGCGGAAGTCTCCGTTGGGTCGGCTTCTTGCGTCGACTCGGAACCTTCGGTGTCGAACTGAGCCGCTTGGACCTCGGTTTCGGCCTCGGCGTTCGCCTCAACCTCGTCATCAATTGCCGACCGCGCGCCCGGCTGAAACCAGGTCGTGGAGCAATTCGAGCATTGAACATCCCGCCCTTCCGGGGGGATCATTTCGTCATCGACTTCGTATCGAGCGCTGCAATTGGGACATGTCAGCCGCATCACTACCCCGTTTCCGCCACGCCTTCGCGCCACTGCCCTTATCGTTATCTATCACAATATCTATCAATCTACGGCACTGTTTCCAAGTGATTGTATATCTGTGCCAATTGCAACCTTGCCTCGCCTGGGGCATGAGGGGGGAGCGAGGTTGCAGGGGGCAGGGATCGTGATCGAATTGGAGGATGCGGCATACGGCTATGGGGCCGAGCCTCTTCTGTCTGAGATCAGCTTGCGTCTGGCGCCGGGATCGTTCCATTTCTTGACCGGCCCATCAGGCGCGGGCAAGACCACCTTTCTCAAGTTGTGCTATGCGGAGTTGCTGCCCACAGGCGGGTCTGTGAAGCTGTTTGAGCAAGAGGCCAAGACCATGGCCCGCGATGAGATCGCCTTGGCGCGGCAGCGGATCGGCGTGGTGCATCAGGATTGCCAGTTTCTCGACCATCTGCCGGTGTCGGAGAATATCGCCCTGCCGCTGACCGTCTCAAACCGGCAGACCGGCGAAGAAGCGGCCAATCTGGAAGAGCTGATCGGTTGGGTCGGGCTGCGGGCGCGCGCCGATGCGTTGCCGCCGGAGCTCTCGGGTGGGGAGCGGCAACGCGCGGCGCTGGCCCGTGCCGTGATCATGGACCCGGATGTGATCCTGGCCGACGAGCCCACGGGCAATGTGGATTGGGAGATGTCGCTGCGACTGCTGACGCTTTTGGTCGAGCTCAACAAGATGGGCAAAACCGTGCTGATCGCGACGCATGATCTGTCGCTGATCCGGGCGGCCAAAGCGCAGGTCTCCGCGCGTGTGCTACGGATCGGCGATGGGCGTCTGCAATTGGCGGGGGCGGATCTATGAACCGTGTGCTGGCTCTGCTGCAGGGCGATAGCCAAGCGGACCGTGTGGTGCCGCCTTCGGGGTATTCCGCCCGGTTGACCCTGTTTACCGCAGGCGCGATGGCATTCTTGGCGGTCTTCGCAATGGCGCTGTCTCTCGCGGCGGGCCGCTTGGCGGATCGATGGTCGGATGCGCTGGCGCGCAGTTCCACAATCCGAATTTCCGCCCCGGTCGCGGAATTGGAAGCGCAGACATGGGCCGTTTTGACAGTTCTGGAACAAACGCCGGGCGTGGATAGCGCGCGGGCTCTGACCGATGAGGAACAACGCGCGCTTTTGGAGCCATGGTTTGGGCCCGATCTGCCGGTGGCCGATTTGCCGATCCCGCGCCTGGTGGAGGTGATCGAGACAGAAGAGGGCTATGACGCGGAGGGTTTGCGCCAACGTTTGGCGGCCGAAGCGCCAGGCGCGGTTTTGGATGATCATACAAGATGGCGTCGTCCGCTGGTCGAGGCGGCGAACCGGCTGCGGATGTTGGGCTGGGTGGCGATGGGTCTGATCCTGGCCTCGACGGCCGCGTTGATCACCCTGGCGGCGGGCTCGGCTCTGGCCGCGAACCAGAGTGTGATCACCGTCATGCGCCTGGTCGGGGCGAAGGACAATTACATCGCGCGGGCCTTCGTGCGGCGCTTCACACTACGCGCCCTGATGGGGGCGGCAGTGGGGACCGGCGCGGGTATGGTTGCGGTGGCGCTCCTGCCGCGCGCTGGCGATGATGAAGCGTTCCTTACGGGTCTTGGTTTTGCCGGTGTGCACTGGCTCTGGCCACTCACCGTGCCGATCCTGGCGGCGGTGACGGCGTTCTGGGCGACTCGGATTGCCGCGTTTCGGACTTTAAGGGGGCTCAGATGATCCAATGGCTCCGATCTTTGATCTTTATCGGGCAGATGTATTTGGCCATGCCGGTTCTGGCGGTCGTCTACTTGCCCTGGGCGCTCTTTAGCCCCGCAGGCGCCCATGCCGCCTGTCACGCCTATTGCCGGTGGGTGTTTTGGACGCTTGGTTGGATGGTTGGCCTCAAGGTCGAGGTGCGGGGCGAGATCCCGACCGATGAGGTGATGATCGCCGCGAAACACCAGTCGTTTCTCGACATCATGATGATTTACAACGCAGTGCCGCGCGGCAAATTCATCATGAAGCGGATTTTGATGTTCGCGCCGATCTTGGGCCAATATGCGCTCCGCATCGGTTGCGTTCCGGTGAACCGGGGCAAGCGCGGTGCGGCGATCAAGAAGATGTTGGAAGACGTGCGGAGCGGCCAGCAAGAGGGCGGCCAACTCATCATCTACCCTCAGGGGACCCGCGTCGCGCCAGGGGACTACAAGCCCTACAAGATCGGCACGGGTGCGCTTTATGAGCAAATGGAACAGCCCTGCGTGCCGGTGGCGGCGAATGTCGGTGTCTTCTGGCCAAAACACGGGATCACCCGAAAGTCGGGTGTGGCTGTGGTCGAGTTTCTGCCTCGGATCGAGCCGGGGTTGAGCAAAGACGCATTCATGGCGCGGCTGGAGACAGAGGTGGAGATGGCCAGCAATGCGCTGCTGGACGAGGTCGGGTTTCGGAGAGACTGATGGACACGATTGATGACATGGCCGCCCTAGAGGCGATCTATGACGCGCCGGTGCCCGCCTCGCTGACCAAAGTCGCGAAGCGTGTGACGCCGCTCTATCGGCAGTGGATTGAGGCCTCGCGGTTCTGCGTCCTGACCACGGTTGGCCCTGAAGGCACCGATGCCAGCCCCCGGGGCGATGATGGCCCCGTGGTGCGGATCGCGGACGACAAGACATTGCTCCTGCCGGATTGGCGCGGGAACAATCGGATCGACAGCTTACGCAACATCGTGCGCGACGGGCGGGTGAGCCTGATGTTCATGGTGCCGGGGGCCAACAATGTGGTGCGGGTGAACGGGCGCGCCGTGCTGACACCGGATACATCCGTTACAGGGCAGTTTGAGCAACACGGAAAGCAGCCCAAATCCGTGATCGTGGTGACGCCTGAGGAGATTTATTTCCAATGCGCCAAGGCGATCATGCGGTCCGGCCTTTGGACGCGTGGCGATGACAGCGCGGGGATTCCAAGCGCGGGCCAGTTCGTCAAAGAAATGCAGGCGGATTTCGATGCCGAGAGCTATGACAGCGGCTATGCGGAATATGCCAAGACGCGGATGTGGTGACGACGCGCTCAGCCGATGCCGATGGCGCGCAGCGAGACATCGGCGACATAATCTTGCCCATAGGCCGCCAACCCGATGGAGCGGACCTCCTCTGGTCTCAGGTCTCTCGACAGCAACTGACCTTGCGGTGTGAACGCGGAAAGCGGCAGGCTGATATCTGACCAATCTGGCCCGGCCTCGAACCCGGCCTGATAAAACTGCCAGGGCAGGCGCGTGCGGGTCGTGCGCAGATGGAGGAAATACCGCGCCCCATTGCCGCGAACCTGCAGGCGTAGCGCTGCAGTATCGGGCGGTAGGCCATCCGGCAGCGTGGTACGGACCTGAATAAAGCCGCCGCGATTGGCTGTTGAAACTGTGCCGGTTAGGCGGATGGCTCCATCTTCGATCTGGGCTCGGCCTTCAGAGACGCCGCCCATCACAGTGTCGGCCAGATAAGTCCAGTCTAGCTCTGAAACGGGTGTCATCGCATTGCGCTCCAACCCAGCCTGCCCCATCGAGGCGAGGCAACTTGTGACAAGACCGCCGAGGACGGCCCGGCGCGTGATCACGCGGCCAGACCTTTCGAACCCATATCCAGGTATTTCTTCCGGCGTGCTTTCACGAGCGCTTTACCGTTCTGCCCTTCCATCTCGGCTAAAAGGCTTTTGATCGCTTTACCGACGGCGGTGATCGTCGCGTCCCGGTCACGCTGGGCGCCACCGGCGGGTTCTCGGATGATGTGATCGGCGACGCCAAGCCGCTGGAGGGCTTGCGCGGTGAGCCGCAGGGCTTCGGCGGCTTCGCGCATCTTCTCGGCATCTTTCCAAAGGATCGAGGCGCAACCTTCGGGGGAGATCACCGAATAGATCGAGTGTTCCAACATGGCCAGTTTATCGGCGGTCGCAAAGGCCACAGCCCCGCCAGAGCCGCCCTCGCCAATGATGACCGAGATCAGCGGCACCTTGATTTGCAGGCATTTCTCAGTGCTCCGCGCGATGGCCTCCGATTGCCCGCGCTCTTCGGCACCTTTACCAGGATAGGCGCCGGGCGTGTCGACCAGCGTCACGACCGGCAAGCCAAACCGATCCGCCATCTCCATCAAGCGGACCGCTTTGCGATAGCCCTCGGGCCGCGCCATGCCGAAATTCCGCTCGATCCGAGTCTTGGTGTCATGGCCCTTCTCATGGCCAATCACCACGACGGGCGTGTCGTTGAACCGTGCCAGCCCGCCCATCACTGCATGATCATCAGCGAAATTCCGATCACCCGCGAGCGGGGTGTATTCGGTGAAAAGCGCGTCGATATAGTCGCGGCAATGGGGCCGGTCAGGGTGGCGCGCCACTTGGCATTTCCGCCAAGGCGTCAAGTCGCGATAAAGCTCCACCAGCATATCGGCGGCCTTTTTGTCGAGCGCTTTGGCCTCTTCCTCGACATCCATCTCCTCGTTCTGGCGCGCCAGGGCGCGCAACTCTTCTGCCTTGCCTTCGATCTCGGCGAGGGGTTTTTCAAAATCGAGGTAGTTCATGTGGATCGTCCTACGCTTTTGCTGGCAGTTATATGACGCTGGCTGCTTGGGTATGCAATGCCGTGGTCTATTTGAAGGCGGCCTCCCAGTCGAAATCGGCCGATGCCTCCAGGCTCTGCGGCCACCCCGCTGCCCAGTCTGGCATTTCGGCCATCTCCACCCGATCCGAAGCCGGGAAGTAGGGTTTGATATCGACAAGGGGCGTGCCCGGCAATGTGTCGATCCAATAGGTGTGAAGGATGCCCGCCGCTTCATCCATACCCGCGATTTCGATCACCGAGAGCCCGATCGGGTTGATCCGAGCCTCGGAGCGTGTGGCGAAGACACCGACATTCCCGCTGCTACCGGTGTAGGGCCGTGGCAACACCAATGTCTGTTGCGCGGCATCCTCGGTTTCATGTGCCCACCACAGAATGACGGCGTGGCTGAACGCACCAAGGCCGCGCAAACCCGCGCGATAGGCTTCCGCGACACGCAATTCCGCACCGCTTGCCCCCTGCTCAATTGTGCCAATACAGGTGATTTTGCGATCTCTCAGCGTCATAATCTATTCCTCTCTGCTGTGTGAGACCCGGTTCCTGCCTGTCTTTGACGCCGCTTGCCAAGCGGGCATCGCCATCGCCGCCGCAATACCGCAAGATTTGCGAACCGGGGTCGACGCATAAGGGTTGGGAACGCAACAGGAGGCTGTCACGACATGGCAAGCTATGAAGATCGGCTGCTGAGGGTGCTGGCCTATATCTATGAGCACCCTGCAGGCGATTTGTCGCTCGATACGCTCGCCGATGTGGCGGCGATGAGTCGGTTTCATTGGCACCGGGTGTTTCGGGCAATGACGGGCGAAACCTGCGCCCAAGCCGTCCGCCGGGTGCGGTTGCATCGGGCGGCGGTCTGGTTGGTGCAGAGTGACCGACCGCTGAAACAGGTGGCCGCCGATGTCGGGTATCCTAGTCTTCCCAGCTTCAGCCGGGCCTTTCAGGCGGCCCATGGCATGACCCCTGGGGCGTTCAGAACCCGTGGCGAGATGTTGCCACCTCTTCAGAACGCTGGACAAGGAGACTATCCCGTGTACCCCATTGAAATCATGAACCAACCGACCCGCCGTTTGGCCGCTGTGTCACACCAAGGGCCTTATGCTGAAATTGGGAAGGCCTTCGAGAGTGTGGCCGCGCTTGCAACCTCTCGCAGCCTTTGGCCGCATATCACCGGTATGGTCGGGGTGTATTATGACGACCCCGAGGCCACGGCGCCGGCGGATCTTCGCAGCTTGGCCGGTGTGGTGGTTGACGACGCAATGACCATCGATGCCCCGCTTGAGGATGTGCGCCTGCCCCAGGGGCGCTATGCCGTGATGCATTACAAGGGGCCGTATTCCGGCCTCGCGGCGGCGTATAAGCATATGTATGGCGTCTGGGTGCCGAACTCCGGCGAAGAGCTTGGGGATCATCCGCCGATAGAAGTCTATCTGAACAACCCGCAAGACACGGCGCCGGACGAGCTTCTGACCGATGTTTGTGTGCCGCTGAAATAGGAGAGCGATCTATGCCCAAGATCGAGATTGTGACCGAGGCGGCGGAGTTGTCCTTAATCGGCGCGCCACATGCCGGCAGCCATGCCGGGATTGGGCAGGCGTTTCAAAAACTTGGGGATCAGTTGACCGCTGAGGCCCTTTGGGACCGCTCCGGCGCCTGGGCGGCGATCTATCACAACAGTCCTGGGGCGGTCGCGGAACCTGCGCTCCGCTCCCACGCGGCCTGCGTCTTCCCGGCGGAGGCACCGCTGCCCGACGGGTTTGACCGCGTTGTCCTGCCCGCTGGCCGGTATGCGGAACTGATCCATGCCGGGCCTTATGCGGGTCTGCCTGAATCCTGGATGTGGCTGCGTCAGACAGGGATGGGCGCTGCGGGGTTTGTTCCGGCCGACGGCCCCTCGGCGGAGATGTATCTCAATGATCCGGAGTCCACCGCGCCCGAAGACTTGCGGACGCGGCTTCTGATCCCAATCGCCGGGTGAGGCTGGTCAGCTGGCAATCATCTCGGATTGTTTCACAATCACCTCGGCCTGTTTGATCGAGGCGATATCGACCAGCCGACCTTTATAGACCGTGGCCCCAGCCCCCGATTTCTTGGCCTCTTCCATCGCGGCCAAGATCTCACGGGCCTCGGCAACCGCTTCGTCGGATGGGGTGAAGACCTCATTGGCGAGCGCAATCTGCTTTGGGTGGATCGCCCATTTGCCAACCATCCCAAGCGTTGCGGAGCGCCGGGCCTGGGCACGGTAGCCGCCATCGTCGGAGAAGTCGCCGAACGGCCCATCGACCGGCAGCACGCCATGGGTGCGGCACGCAGCCACGATTGCGGTCTGCGCCCAATGCCAGGGGTCTGAGTAATGGCGCGTCTCGCCATGCAGCATGTAGTAGTTTTCTTGGGTGCCGCCGATGCCGGTGGTCTGCATCCCCATTGAGGCTGCGAAATCTGCCGCGCCGAGCGACATCGCTTGGAGGCGCGGCGAGGCGGCGGCGATTTCTTCCACATGAGCGATGCCAGCGGCGCTTTCGATGATCACCTCAAAGCTGATCTGCTTGCGGCGTCCCTTGGCGGCTTCAATCGCCGTGACCAGCGCGTCGACCGCATAGATATCCGCCGCGCAACCAACCTTGGGGATCATGATCTGATCCAGCCGTTCATCGGCCTGCTCCAGAAGATCGACCACGTCGCGATACCAATAGGGCGTGTCGAGCCCATTTATCCGCACGCTCAGCGTCTTGTTGCCCCAATCCACCTCGCCAATCGCTTGGATCACATTGGCGCGGGCCTTTGCTTTGTCATCCGGCGCGACGCTGTCCTCCAGATCGAGATTGATCACATCCGCCGCGCTGGCCGCCATCTTCTCAAACAGCTTGGTGTTGGAGCCGGGGCCGAACAATTGGCATCGATTGGGGCGGGCGACGGGGTGGGGTTGCAGGCGGAAGCTCATGAGGCGATTCCCTTTGGCGCAAGGATGTGTCGTTTGGCGTGACCTGAGGCGTAGGATATTGCGCGGGTGGGCGCAAGTGCTGCGGCGCGGCATAGTGGTCGCCAACGCGGTTCCGCGTGCTCCGGCAGCTGATCTTGAGCCTGGAGCTATGAGGGCAAAATGAGCGTTCGCTCCAGTCGCTCCGGTCTCGGTTTTGGGGATGTGCTCAACAAAGGGTCATTTGTTGAGCAAGGTTGTATGTTGGCCTAAGTTGGCGTGGTTGTCTGGCTGCCATAACCAGACTTGTTGAAAGGACCGCGTCGCATGATTGCTTACATCACCATCGGCGCAGATGACATTGCGCGGGCGAGACGGTTTTACGCGGCGTTCCTGCCAGCGCTTGATTACGAGTTGGAGGAGCGGGCTGATGGCCTAAGCTGCGCGCTCCGCACGCAACCGAGCCAGTCGGTCACTCTGCCGGAACTCTACATCAAGACGCCCTTCGATGGACACCCGGCGTCGGCTGGAAACGGTGTCATGATCGCGTTCGAGGCACGCAATCAGCAGCAGGTTCGTGATCTCCACGCCGCCGCGCTTGCCGCAGGCGGCTCCGACGAGGGCCAGCCGGGCTTCCGCGACTCCTATGGACCGCGCTTCTATGTTGGCTACCTTCGCGACCCTCAAGGCAACAAGATTGCGTTGTTCGCCAGCAATCCGAACGAACCGGGGCGCGACGGATAACGCAGGTAAACCGGGTGTCAAAGCGCATTCGCCGGGTTGGACAAAGTCGGCAAAATGGGCTCGGAGCGGCGCCACACGCGGTCGATCAGGTTTGCGCCGTTACTCGGAGTTTAGAAAGCGCAGCGCGCGGTAACGAAAGGCCGTCCGCTCTGCATCAAAGATGGGGCAATGGCCTTCGCCAGGCAGAATCCAGAGATTGGCATCCGCAATCGCATCATGAAGCGCGATCGCCATGGAAATCGGATAGAGCGGGTCACGATCCCCATGCACGATCAGGGCTGGCTCCGCAATTTGGCCAAGGAGTGGCGGGGTAAAGCAGACGTCATCAAAACTGTCGGCGAACCCGCGCGAGATCTCAAACAGGGTTCGGATTTGATCATCGCCGCCAGGATGTTTGCGGCGCATCATCTCCCAAGTTTCGGGGGTTTGGTTCTCTGGGCCCGATAAGGCCATCAGTTTGCGTGCGTCATCAGGGAAATAGGGGGCTGTGCTCACCTGGACGGTCCGACCGACCCGATCGGGCCATTGGGTTGCCAGGTGCAGCAGTACCTGGGCACCGCCGCTCATCCCGATGGCGGCGGTTTTGCTGACGCCCATCGCGTCGAGATCCGCCAAGATCAACTTGGCGGCTTGGCGAAACGAAAACGGCGTGAGCGGCGCCGATCGCCCGTGACCGGGCAAATCGGGTATCAGGAGTTCAAATCCGGTGTCTTCGCCATCGAAAATGATCTGCCAGTCATCCGCGACACCGGTAAAGCCGTGCAGAAGCAACAGCGGTGCGCCATGTCCCTGGCGTGTCCAATGAAGGTTCATAGCAAATACCCATTTTGCGTGGTGCGTCGCCCTTTGCCGACCTGAAGAAAGCTCCGCCTCGCGGCCGACTAGCGCATTCTCTGAACAACCAGACGAGAGACCAGCGGGACCGGGGCCGTATTACTGCAAGTCGTCGAAAGCAGCCTGCATGCGCCGTACCGCATCCTCGATCACCGACCGAGGCGCGGCGATATTGAAACGGAGGAAGTCTTCGCCGCCTTTGCCAAAGGTCGGTCCGTGATTGACCGCAATCCCCGCATCCTCGGCGGTGCGGCGGGTGAACTCCGCCATCTCCATACCGGTGCCCGAAAAGTCGACCCAGGCCAGATAGGTGCTCTCCAATGCCATCGAATGCAGGCCCGGAATCGCATTGATGCCTTCGTCGAAGATGCGCGCATTTTCGGCCAAATAGGGGATCAGTTGATCCACCCATTCGGCCCCCGCGGGAGAGTAGGCCGCCGTCGCCATGAAGAGCCCGAAGGAGTTCGGCGACATACCCATGGCCATCATCCGCGCATTGAACTGCGCCCGCAGGTCGGGGTCTTCGATGATCACATTACCCACATGGGAACCCGCGATGTTGAAGGTCTTGGTGACCGCCGTCATCATGATCAGCCGGTCGGTGATGCCTTCGATCTGCGCCATCGGGATATGTGTATGGCCAGGCATGACTAGGTCGTGGTGGATCTCGTCGGAGACGATCAGGAGTTCATGCCGCTTCGCAAAGGCGGCCAGCGCCTGCAACTCGGCGCGGGTCCAGACGCGCCCGCCAGGGTTATGTGGCGAGCAGAGGATCAGCATCCGCTCATTGCCCGTCATCTGCGCATCCCACGCGTCGATGTTCAATTCATACCGGCCATCAGCATTGATCATTTCGCATTCGACAAGCTCCCGACCCGCCGCGCGGATTACTTTGGCGAAAGCATGATAAACCGGGGTCATCAAGACGATGCCATCGCCCGGCTGCGTATAGGCGTCGAGGCACATGGCGGTGCCGTTGACCAAACCGTGGGTGGTGAAAATCCAATCCGGCTCGATCTTCCAGCCGTGGCGGTTTTCCATCCACCAGCAGATGGCGGCCCGGTATTTGCTGTCATCGCCGAAATAGCCATAGACGCCATGATCGACCATCGCTTGCACGGCATCTTGGACGCAGGCCGGTGGGCGAAAATCCATATCGGCGACCCACATGGCGATGCCTGTTTCCGGGTCAACGCCATAAAGCTGCTCCATCATGTCCCATTTCACGCAATGAGAACCACGGCGATCGATAATCTCGTCAAATGACATGTCTGTCCCTCCGATATCCGCGCGCTAAGCTAGCGATGCCGTGCCGGGGTGCAAGGGCTAGTCGTCCTCCGGTAGAGCAAAGAGGTCATGCACGCTGACCTCCAATTCATCGGCCAGACAAAGGGCGAGATAGGTGGAGGGGGTAAAGACGCCGTTTTCGATCGTGTTGATGGTCTTACGCGAGACGCCCACCGCCTCAGCCAGGTCCGCCTGGGTCAGGCCGGCCTCGGTCCGGTGGGCTTTCAGATGCACGATCAGTTTGGCGCTCATTCGGCGCGGCCTCGAAAGATTGAGGCCAGGTAATGTGCCGAGGGCGCCGCGCCCAGGACCGGTCCGAGCCAGAAGAACGCCATGCGGGCATCCATTCGGTCGGTCAGAACCAGGGCGAGGAAGATCAAGAAGGTGACCAGCGTGGCCCAAAAGCCGAAGATCAGAGCATCGCGGTGAGCTGTCGTGTTCTGCTCGTCCCAGGCCGCCTCTGCCGCCTCCGGGTGGCGCAGATGCATGATGGCCGAGAGCACGGCATAGGCGATCGCTGTACCGCCGATCACCCAGGCCCAGGTCAGACCCGATGGTCCGATCGAGGCGATCGACGCGCCAACCGCGGCGAGGACGAGAAGAACCATTGTTGCGCTGCCGATGAGGCGCAGGCGGGCAACGGGATTGCTGGACATGGAGGTGCTCCTTTCTCATGAGTGTTAAGTAACCTTTGGGTTACATACGGCACACAATAAGTAACGTCAAGGTTACATCTATATCTTCGATTCAGAAATATGCCCGGGGAGACGCGCGAAGGCAGCGGCGGCTGCCCCCTCGCCCGTTGCCCCGGCGCTCCTGATCGCCTATCTCCCTGTCCATGAAACGTCCTATTCTGATCCATCCCGACCCGCGCCTGAAGAAGGTGGCCGACGCGGTGCCCGATATCTCCGATGAGCTGCGGGCGCTGGCCGATGACATGCTGGAAACCATGTATGCCGCGCCTGGGATTGGGTTGGCGGCGCCACAAGTGGGTATTGGACGTCGGTTGATCGTGCTCGATTGCATCAAGGAAGAAGGCGCGGAGCCCCGACCGCTGGCAATGTTCAACCCGGTTGTGGTGGCAAGCTCGGATGAGCGGAACGTCTATGAAGAGGGCTGTCTCTCGATCCCCGAGATTTATGCCGATGTGGAGCGCCCGGCAGAGGTGACCGTCGAATGGATGGACCGCGACGGGGCGGCGCAACGCGAGACCTTTGACGGGCTCTGGGCGACCTGCGTGCAGCATGAGATCGACCATTTGGATGGTAAGCTCTTCATCGACTATCTGCGCCCGCTGAAGCGGCAGATGATCACCCGGAAAATGGTCAAGCTAAAGCGCGAGTTGGCGCGGGAGAAGGCGTGAGCCTTCGGCCCATCCTGCTCTGGCCCGATCCGCGCCTCAGCAAGGTCTGTGCGCCGGTTTCGGGTGATGTTTCGGATTTGGCCGCCGATATGCTTGAAACGATGTATGCCGCGCCGGGTCGCGGCTTGGCGGCGCCGCAGATTGGCGTTTTGCAACGGCTTTTTGTCATGGATGTGTGTTGGAAAGACGGTGATCCAGAACCGCTCGTCTGTATCAACCCCGAGATCGTGGCGCGGTCTGAGACGGTTGTGACGGGGCCGGAGGGGTGTTTGTCGATCCCCGGTGTGACCGCCGATGTGACGCGGGCGGACTGGATTGTCCTGCGCTGGACAGACGAGACCGGCGCGATGCATGAAGAGCGCCTGGATGGGTTCGCGGCCATTTGTGCGCAGCATGAATATGATCATCTGGATGGCATCGTGACGTTCGATCGGGTGTCTTCCGAGGCGCGCCGGGCATTGGAGGCAGACTATGCCAGCTAAGCCCTTCGTGATGTGGCCGGACAAGCGGTTGCAGACCGTGTGCGACCCGGTTGAGGCCGTGACGGATGAGATCCGGGCGATCTGGGATGATATGGTTGAGACCATGGACGCGATGCCGGGCGTTGGTCTGGCCGCGCCGCAGATCGGCGTGATGTTGCGCCTTGCGGTTGTTGATGCGTCTGACGAGCGGGGCAAGGCGATCCGCATGGCCAACCCGGAGATTTTGCATGCCAGTGTGGAGTTGCGGCCCCATGTGGAGGCCAGCCCGAACCTGCCTGGCGTGCATGCCGAGATCAAACGGCCCCGGGCGGTGACGGTCAGCTATATGGACGGCGCGGGTATCCGGGTGCGCAAAGATTTGGTGGGCCTCTGGGCGACCAGTTTTCAACATCAGATCGACCATCTGAATGGCCGGATGTATTTTGACCGGCTGAGCCGGGTGAAGCGGGACATGTTGGTGAAAAAGGCGAGGAAGCGCGCGTGAAGATCGTGTTCATGGGAACGCCGGATTTCTCGGTGCCGGTGTTGGACGCTTTGGTGACGGCGGACCACGAGATCGTCGCGATCTATTGCCAACCGCCGCGACCGGCGGGGCGGGGCAAGAAAGACCGACCTTCGCCGGTCCAGGCGCGGGCGGAGGCGCTTGGCCTGCCCGTTCGGCATCCGGTCTCGCTGAAATCGGCAGAAGCGCAGGCGGAGTTTGCGGCTCTGGGCGCCGAGGTCGCCGTTGTTGTGGCCTATGGGTTGATCCTGCCGCAGGCGGTGTTGGACGCGCCGACGCAAGGATGCTTGAACATCCACGCCAGCCTTTTGCCGCGCTGGCGCGGGGCGGCACCGATCCACCGGGCGATTATGGCGGGTGATGCGGAAACTGGAGTTTGCATCATGCAGATGGAGGCGGGCCTAGATACCGGGCCGGTCTTGTTGCGCCGGGCTGTGGCGATTGGGGCGGAAGAGACCACCGGCGCATTGCATGATCGGTTGAGTGCTCTGGGGGCCGAGGCGATTGTCGATGCGCTGGCTGGTTTGGAGACGTTGACGCCAGAGGTGCAGCCCGAAGACGGCGTGACCTATGCCGCGAAGATCGACAAGGCCGAGGCGCGTATTGATTGGGGCCAACCGGCCGTTGAGGTGGATCGGTTGATCCGAGGGCTGTCACCCTTTCCGGGCGCGTGGACGATGCTGGACGGGCGGCGGATCAAACTCTTGCGGAGCCGGGTGGCGACGGGTGATGGTGGCCCAGGTGAGGTGTTGGAGGGGTTGCGGGTGGCCTGCGGCAATGGCGCGGTCGAGATATTGGAGCTTCAGGCTGAGGGTCGAGCTCGGCAAGACGCCGCAGCGTTTCTGCGTGGCACCTCGGTATCGCCGGGCGTGGTTTTGGGAGAGATCAGATGATTCTGTTTTCGTTTTTCGGCTCGCTGATGATCGCAGGGATCGTGGCTTATCTGTTCGAGAAATGGGGCTGGACGCATAATGGGCTGATCCCGTCAGTCCTGATCGCGTTCGGCGCCGTGCTGATGTTGTTTTTCCTGCGCTCGCTTTTCGGGCTGAGCTTCGGGCGGCCCGGGGTGGACGCCATTATCGGCTCGGCTGCGGCGCTGATCTTGATCCCGACGGAATGGGCCAATCGGCGGCGAAATCGGCGGAAGTAAGCCCTGCGCCCGTTGCCAAATTGAGCGCATTCGGCGCGCTGCCTTTGGTTCGGGCGGCGATCTGTCGGGTGGTGTGGTCCGCAGGCGGGCTCTTGAGCGATCTTACGATTTCGGCGGGCGCGGTTTGTAGACCGGCAAGCGCCATCCGAAGGCCAGTGAGCCGGCGCGCAGGGCGAAACAAGTGGCGATGCAGGCGATGATTGGGGCGAGTGAATGGGGCGTTGCCAGAGGCGTGATTAGCGCAGCCCCCGCGCCCGCGAAGGCGGCCGTGACATAAAGCTCCCCCTGTTTCAGAACCAAAGGTAACTCGTTGCAGACCACATCGCGCATGAGTCCGCCAAGCGTGCCTGTTGCCACGCCCATTACGAGAACAATTGGGGCAGATTGATCCATCGCGATGGCAACGCTGACACCTGCGGCGACCGCAACGGCGAGGGCAGCGGCGTCGAGCCAGAGGATCAGCTTATAGCGGCTTTCGAACAGATGAGCGGTGAAGAACACGATCAACGCGGCGATGCAGGCGATGCCGAGATAAGTCGGATCGGCGAGCCAAAAGACCGGATCGCGGTTGAGCAGGAGATCGCGGATTGTACCGCCGCCGACCGCGGTGAGGCAGGCGACGAAGAAGAACCCAATGATATCGAGTTGTGCGCGCGAGGCCACGAGTGCACCGGTCAGCGCGAAGATCGCCACGGACATATAATCGAGCGTCGCGATCATTTGGGTTTGAATGGCGCCATGCCGGCGCGCGCCAGTTCGTCTGCGCGTTCGTTCTCGGGGTGGCCCGCATGGCCCTTGACCCATTCCCAAGTCACCTGATGGCGCGCATTGGCCGCGTCGAGGCGGCGCCAGAGATCTTCGTTTTTCACCGGTTTTTTCGTGGCGGTGCGCCAGTTGTTGCGCTTCCAATTATGCAGCCAGGCGGTGATGCCGCCTTTGACATAAGCGCTGTCGGTGACGACGGTCAGCGAGGACGGACGCTCTAATGCTTCCAGCGCGTGGATCGCGGCGAGAAGTTCCATGCGGTTGTTGGTGGTGTCGGACTCGCCCCCCTTTAGTTCACGGGTTTTGACCACGCGTTCACCGTCGCGCGCGATCAGCAAAGCGCCCCAACCTCCGGGGCCGGGATTGCCCGAACAAGCGCCGTCGGTATAGGCGAAGAGCTCAGCCATGGGCGGTGATCAAGATGAAAGGGTCGGTCGTGCCCGCAAGGCCCGCGCCAGTCCCGGTTGTGACATCCGATACGGTCAGGCCGATGCCCTCCAGGGCTGTGCGCAACTCGGCCCCGGAATAATAGCTGTAGAATCGGCCTAAAGCATCGCGCCCTTCGCCTGCGCCGAGTTTCATGCCCAGATAGAGATAGCCACCGGGCCGGAGCGCTTTCGCAAGCGTGGTGAGATGGCGCGGGAAATCGGCGCGCGGCGCATGAAGCAAGCTGAAGCTCGCCCAGATCCCGTCATACGCATCAGTTTCGGTGACATCGTCGAAGGTGCCGAGCCGGGCGTCGATGCCAATCGATTGCGCCGCGGTGACAAAGGCGGGGGTGGCATCCAAACCGGTGACCACGAAGCCCGCATCTTGCATGGCTTTGGCCTGCAAACCTGGGCCGCATCCAAGATCGAGGATCGTCCCACCCGCAGGCAAACATGCAAGGAAAGCCCGGAGGCTCTCGGTCTGCGCTTCGTTGATGTCCAAGGCGGCATAGCTCGCGGCCCGCGCATCATAGGCGTCAATCGTCCCCTGATCGCTCATGTGACGACCCCGATCCCGAGACAAACCACGACAACAGCGGTCAGGATCAGACGCAAACGCATCCACCATTGCGGCGCAAGCTCTTGTCGCCAAAACATGTAATCAAGCGGCAGCAGCGCGATGAACCCGGCCAAAAGCGCCACCGCGGCTGTGTTTGGATTGCCGCCAGCCATGAAGAACGCCCAAAGCGCGGGGAGAGTGGAAAGCGCATAGCCGCTGGCCGCGACGGCTCCCGCCGCACGTGTGGCAAAGCCCCAAAGCGTGCCAGACATGAAGCAAAGGATCACGATCCCATAGCTTTGTAGCACAAAAGGGCCGGTAAGGGCGGGGCCAAGGCTGCGCACCGACCAACCCTGGAGCGTGGGGCTCGCCAAAGTGGCCGCGCCCCAGAGAAAGGGGATCAGCCCGGCAAGCCCGAGGATCAGGGCGGAAGGAGGAATACGCATCATGGCCAGGGTTCTGCCCAAGCCGGTTGCGCTCGGCAAGGGCCGTTTGTCAGAAAACCGTTCGGCCTGGGGCCTGGTTCAAGCCCGCTCAAACGCCAAGCGACCCGCCAGAAGCGCGAAAATGCCCGCAAAGCTGCGGTTGAGCCAGCGCATGACACGGGCGCTGCCCAAGATCCAACTGCGCGCCGCCGCCGCAAAGACGCCATAGAGCAGGAAGACGGCGAAGGTGAGTGCCATGAAGATCGCGCCGAGCAGCGCCATTTCCGCCGTCGCGCTGGCGGGATTGCCGGAGAGAAACGGCGGCAAGAGTGCGAGGAAGAAGATCGAAAGCTTGGGGTTCAAGATGTTGATGAGGGCACCCCGCCGGGCGATGCGCCACAGATTTTCGGGTTTTGCTTCCTCGCGGATCGCGAGCGCGCCATCGGATTTCAGGGCCTGCCAGGCGAGATAGAGCAGATAGGCGACCCCGGCGAACTTCACCACCTGGAAGAGCAGCGCCGAAGTGTGCAGGAGCGCGACGAGGCCAAGCGTGGCGGCGAGCAAATGCGGCACGATCCCAAGCGTGCAGCCCAAGGCCGCCGAAATGGCGGCGCGCCGACCTTGGCCAAGGCCAAGAGCCAGCGTGTAGATCACGCCGGTGCCGGGGGCGATGACGACGACGAAAGCGGTGACGAGAAACTGTAGAGAGATCATGGTGCGCGCATCCTTCCGCAGAGGTATCCGCGAAGGAGAGCCGATTTAGGCCGGTTCGCGCAAGACCCTTGGGACCTTGAACTCGACATTTTCGACAGCCGTCTCGACGTGCTCGACCGAGACGTCATACCGCGCGCGGAAGGCGTCGATCACCTCGTTGACCAGAAGTTCCGGGGCCGATGCGCCCGCTGTGATCCCGATCGAGGTGATCCCGTCCAGCGCCCGCCAGTCGATATCCGTCGCGCGCTGGACAAGCTGCGCGTAGTCGCAACCCGCCCGCGCGCCCACCTCGACCAGGCGTTTGGAATTGGAGGAGTTCGGCGCACCGACCACCAGCATGGCGTCGGCTTTCGGCGCCATTGCTTTGACCGCCTCTTGCCGGTTGGTTGTGGCGTAGCAAATGTCTTCCTTATGCGGCCCGATAATGGCGGGGAAGCGGGCCTGCAAGGCCGCGACGACCTCGGCCGTGTCATCCACGCTGAGCGTGGTCTGGGTGATGAAAGCCAGTTTCTCTGGATCACGCGGGCTGATCTCGGCGACATCGGCGACCGTTTCCACCAGGATCACCTCGCCAGGCGGCAGTTGCCCCATGGTGCCGACGGTTTCGGGGTGGCCCTCATGGCCGATCATCACCATTTGCAACCCGTTGGCGTGGTGGCGTTCCGCCTCGATATGCACTTTGGAAACCAGCGGGCAGGTCGCGTCGACAAACAACATCTCGCGGCGCGCGGCCTCGGCCGGGACGGCCTTCGGTACGCCATGGGCCGAGAAGATCACCGGGCGGTCATCGGGGCATTCGTCTAGTTCTTCAACAAACACGGCACCCTTGGCGCGAAGGTCATCGACAACGAATTTATTATGCACGATCTCATGGCGCACATAGACCGGTGCGCCCCATTTCCCGAGCGCCATTTCGACGATTTTGATCGCCCGGTCGACACCGGCGCAGAACCCGCGCGGGGCGGCAAGATAGAGCGTAAGGGGCGGTTTGGTCATCTGGGCCTCCGACATCAGGCGATAGGTAGGGGCAAGCGCCGCCCCCGTCCAGAGGCGGATCGGCGCAGCGGCTTGCCGGAGCGCGATTTGCAGCGCAGGATGTGGGTAGGGGAGGACATCATGGCATCGGATCAGGCGCATTGGGATGCGGTCTATGCCGCGCGGGACGAAGACGCGCTGACTTGGTTTGAGGCGACACCAGATTTGTCGCTACAGATGATCCATGCCTATCTGATGCCCGCAGATGCCATTTTGGATGTTGGCGCGGGCGCATCCCGTCTGGTCGATGCGCTGTTGGCGGATGGATATGGCGATGTGACTGTCTTGGACCTATCCGATGCAGCGCTTGCGATCAGCCGGGATCGGTTGGGTGCACGCGCCGCGTCGGTCCATTGGATCGCGGCAGACATCACAACCTGGCACCCAGACCGACAGGTAAGTTTGTGGCACGACCGGGCCGTGTTCCATTTCCTCACCACGGGGGAAGACCGTGCCGCTTATGTCGCCGCGATGAGAACGGCGGTGAAACCCGGTGGCTACGCCATAATCTCAAGTTTTGCCTTGGATGGGCCCGAGACCTGCTCGAGCTTGCCCGTGCAACGTTATGCGCCCGAGACATTGGCCGCGACGCTGGAGGCGCTTGCGCCGGGCCAGTTTCGTTTGGTCGAGAGCCGCCCTCACGTGCATGTGACCCCCAAAGGCAATCAACAATCCTTTCAAATCAGTGTGTTTCAACGCATGTAAGATCGACGATCCAGCCAAATAGAACCTCGGAGACCCGCTGATGTTGATGCCCCGCCAGAAGACCCCTGACCTCACTGTGCCGCTTTTGGGAGGCGGTCAGTTCGATTTGAGCGCTGAGGACAGCCCGCGCGGCGTGGTCATCTGTTTCTACCGCGGGCTGCATTGCCCGCTTTGTGCGACCTATCTGACAGAGTTCGAGAAGCTTGCGGGTGACTTCGCCGAGCGGGGTGTGGCCTCGGTTGCGATCTCGTCGGATGGCCAAGAGCGGACGCAAGCGATGGCTGATAAGATCGGCGCTGAGAAACTGCGCTTTGGGTATGATCTGACCCTCACGAAGGCGCGTGAATGGGGCCTCTATATCTCGACCTCGCGCGGGAAAACGTCAATTGGGATCGAAGAGCCACCGCTCTTTGCCGAACCAGGTCTGTTTCTGATTAACCCCGATCAAACGCTCTATTACATGTCGGTGCAGACCATGCCGTTTGTGCGCCCACACTTCCGGGAGCTGTTGGGGGCGGTCGATTTTGCCATCGACAAGAATTACCCGGCGCGGGGCGAGTATGACGGACCGGTCTAGGAGCTCTATTAACGAAAAACCCCGCCAAGTTGGCGGGGTTTGTATCTGATCAGGTCTCAACCGTTTCGATTTCATGCTCATCCATCTCCCGCGGTTCGCGGGGCGGTCGGCCAATAACGTCTTTCAACTCATCCAGTTCGATGAAGTTATCGGCCTGGCGGCGTAGATCGTCGGCGATCATCGGCGGCTGACTGCGAATCGTGGAGACCACCGAGACTCGCACGCCCTTACGTTGGAGCGCGGCCACGAGCGGCCGGAAATCGCCATCGCCAGAGAAGATCACGATGTGATCGACATGCGGCGCAATCTCCATCGCATCGACGGCCAGCTCGATATCCATATTGCCTTTGACTTTGCGGCGGCCCTGGCTATCGGTGAATTCTTTGGCCGGTTTGGTGACCATGGTGAAGCCGTTATAGTGCAGCCAATCGACCAACGGGCGAATGGGCGAATAGTCGTCATTCTCCAGAAGGGCGGTATAGTAGAACGCACGCAGGAGCTTGCCGCGCTGCATGAATTCCTGGCGGAGGAGCTTGTAGTCGATGTCGAAGGCCAGCGCTTTGGCGGCGGCGTAGAGGTTCGATCCATCGATGAACAGCGCCAACCGTTCGTCTCGGTAAAACATTGGGTGGTCCCGTGAGTATCTGTGGCGCCAATCGCGTGGAGTGATAATGGAGTGAGAACAAAATCTACGACCGGCAATACAAAGGAAAATAGGTGAACTATCGGCAACCGCAAGCATCTAAGCGTCATCAAGCCGTCACACGCGCATTGGTCGCCGTGGGTTCAAACGTTTCACTTGCAAGAAATCCTCCGGTTTCGGTGGTTTGCGCAGCCATGAAAAAATTAGCCGATCTCGAAAATGCGACGGCACATTTCAGCCGACTTTATCAAACGCCCGCGTTTCCGGAGGGCGCCGGACCTGACTTTATTAACGCCGCCCTGACATTGTCATGGCAAGGCGAGGCGGCGGATCTGCTCACCCATCTGCACTGGGTTGAACGCAGTTTTGGCCGGACCCGGCGGACCCGATGGGAGGCCCGGGTGATGGACTTGGATTTGATCGCATTTGGCGATCAGGTCTTACCAGATTTGGAGACGCAGGCCCGGTGGCGGAATCTGCCATCTGATCGGGCGGCGGAGATTGCGCCAGAGACGCTGATCCTGCCACATCCACGCTTGGCGGAGCGAGTCTTTGTCTTGGCCCCGCTGGCCGATGTGGCGCCGGACTGGGCGCATCCCGTGACCGGCCTAACGATCGCTGAGATGTTGGCCGCACTGCCACAGGCAGAGCGAGACGCCATCACGGTGGTTGATCCGCCTGCCGGGGCCTTGCCTTTCCCACCAATCGGCGATACATGACAGGCTTCTGACCCTCCCGAAACAGGATGCTGGAGTTTCTTGAATGGCCCGCGTGACGGTTGAAGACTGCGTTGACAAGGTTCCGAACCGGTTTGAACTGGTGATGCTCGCCTCGCATCGTGCCCGCGAGATTTCTGCGGGCAGCCCGCTGACCATTGACCGGGACAACGACAAGAACCCGGTTGTGAGCCTGCGCGAGATCGCCGACGAAACTCAGAGTGCCGATGATCTGCGCGAGCGTCTGATCGAAAGCCATCAGACCCAGATCGAGGTGGACGAGCCCGAAGAAGACGCCATGGCGCTCTTGCAGGGTGTGGAGCAGGATAAGCCAGCTCAGGACGATATGTCCGAAGAGCAGATGCTGCGTGCTTTGATGGAAGCGCAGGGTCAGAAGTAATCGGGACGCCGGCGCGGATGGAGGATCGATGATCGACGCCTCTGACCTGCTCAGCCTGGTCAAGAATTACAATCCGAAATGCAATGAGGCGCTCTTGCTGGGCGCCTATGACTATGCGCGCGCCATGCATGAGGGGCAGACGCGGCATTCCGGTGAGCCTTATTTCACGCATCCCGTGGCGGTGGCTGCGATTCTGACTGAGCAGCGGTTGGATGATGCTACGATTGCAACCGCGCTTCTGCATGACACGATCGAAGACACCAAGGGCACGTATTCCGAGATTGTCGATCTCTTCGGCAAAGACGTGGCCGAATTGGTCGACGGGGTCACCAAGCTGACCAATCTGGAACTGTCGAACCGCGAGAGCAAACAGGCGGAGAATTTCCGCAAGCTCTTTATGGCCATGTCCAAGGACATGCGGGTGATCTTGGTGAAGCTCGCCGACCGTCTGCATAATATGCGGACGATCCGGCATATGCCGCAGGAGAAACAGGCCAAGAAAGCCCGCGAGACTATGGACATCTTCGCACCGCTCGCCGGGCGAATGGGGATGCACTGGATGCGCGAGGAGTTGGAAGACCTAGCCTTCCGCGTGCTCAATCCCGAGGCCCGCAACTCGATCATTCGGCGGTTTTTGACGCTGCAGAAGGAATCGGGCGACGTGATCCCGAAAATCACCGACGATATTGAGACGGTGATGGAGAAACACGGCGTGACCGGCGAGGTTTTTGGCCGAGCGAAGAAGCCATTCTCGATTTGGCGGAAGATGCAGGAGAAAGAGCTCGCCTTCTCGCGGCTTTCTGACATCTATGGGTTCCGTGTGATCACCGAGACCGAGGATGATTGCTATCGTATTTTGGGGGCGATCCATCAGCGCTGGCGTTCGGTGCCGGGGCGATTCAAGGACTATATCAGCCAGCCGAAATCGAACGGCTATCGCTCGATCCACACCACCGTGTCGGGCCGCGATGGCAAACGGGTCGAAGTGCAAATTCGGACCCGGCAGATGCATGATGTAGCCGAATCCGGGGTGGCGGCGCACTGGTCCTATCGCGATGGTGTGCGGGCCGAGAACCCGTTTGCCGTCGATCCGGCAAAATGGCTGGCGAACCTGACCGAACGCTTCGAAATGGCCGAGGATCATGACGAGTTCCTCGAACATGTGAAGCTCGAGATGTATTCCGACCAGGTGTTCTGCTTCACGCCCAAGGGCGATGTGGTGAAACTCCCCAAAGGCGCGACGCCGCTTGATTTCGCCTATTCGATCCACACGCGGATCGGCCACTCCTGCGTTGGGGCCAAGGTCGACGGTATCCGCGTGCCGCTCTGGACGCGGCTGAAAAACGGCCAGTCGGTGGAGATCATCACGGCCGAGGGTCAAACACCACAAGCGACCTGGATCGACATCGCGGTGACCGGCAAAGCCAAGGCCGCGATTCGCCGCTCGCTTCGCGAGGAAGATCGTGGGCGCTATATCAAGCTGGGCCAAGAACTGGCGCGGGTCGCGTTTGAGCATGTGAACAAGAAGGCGACCGACAAGGCGCTGGCGACGGCGGCCAAAACCCTGGGGCTCGAAAGTGGTGATGAGCTTCTGGCACGGATTGGCAGTGCTGAGTTATCGGCCCGTGATGTGGTGGCCGCACTTTATCCCGAGTTGCTGACCGAGGGGGAGACGGGCGACGTTGATGCGCGCCGCGCGGTGATCGGGTTGCCGCCGGGGTCGATGATCCACCGGGCGCAATGCTGTCAGGCCGTGCCAGGCGAGCGGATCGTTGGCATCACCTATCAAGGGCGTGGCCCGGTGGTGCATGCGATTGATTGCCCGGCCTTGGCGGATTTGGATGATCAACCGGACCGCTGGATTGACCTACATTGGACCGAAGGTCGCCACGCCCCTGTCCATAATGTGACTGTAGATGTCACACTCAGCAATGATAATGGCGTGTTGGGACGCATCTGCACATTGATCGGTGAGCAGAACGCAAATATCTCGGACCTACATTTCATTGATCGAAAGCCGGATTTCTATCGTCTGCTGATCGACTTGGATGTGAGAGACGCCGAACATCTTCACGCGGTGATGATGGCGGTCGAGGCCGATAGCGATGTGGCCACCTTGGAGCGGTACCGAGCCTTGGAGCGCCGCCCCTAAGCTGGCCCAAATGGGAGGAGACCAGGCTTGGTCTTCAAGCGACGCGATAACCGCCCCTGGGGGCAAGTCGTGGCCGAGTGGATTTATCCGCGCGGTGGCTGGGCGCGTGCGTTTCAATATATCAAACATCGGCTGCGGCGATTGCCGGGCACGCCGGAGACCATTGCGCGCGGCATTTTTGCCGGTGCGTTCACGGTCTTCTCGCCGTTTTACGGGCTGCATTTCGTGGTTGCGGCCGTCCTGGCCAAGCTGATGCGCGGCAATATCTTGGCCGCGTTGCTCGCGACCTTTATCGGCAACCCGCTGACCTATATCCCAATCGGGATCATCTCGCTGCAAACCGGGCATTTCCTTCTGGGCAGTCAATTGCGTAGCGATGTCGAGGGCAATCTCTTCGTCAAATTCTCGCGGGCCGCGGGTGACCTTTGGCACAATTTCGTGGCGATTTTCACACCCGCCCAAGCGCATTGGCATGAGCTCGGCGTCTTCTATCGCGACGTATTCTTTCCTTACATGATCGGCGGCATCATCCCGGGGCTGATCTGCGGCGCCGTGTGCTACTACCTCAGTGTTCCGGTGATCCGCGCCTATCAGAAACGCCGTGCGGCCAAGCTGCGCAAGAAAATGAAAAAGCTGCGGGAACAGACTGGCGCAGAGGCGGCAAAGCAGTAGGTTGAACCCGAAAGGGGACGGCAGATGGCAGAGCGACTCAGGCTAGGGGTAAATATCGACCATGTGGCGACGCTTCGGAATGCACGGGGCGGTGCGCTGCCCGATCCGGTGCGCGCAGCTATGGCGGCGCAAGGGGCGGGGGCCGATGGCATCACCGCACATCTGCGCGAAGATCGCCGCCATATCCGCGACGCGGATATCGAGGCGATCCTGAAGGCCATTGAGATCCCGCTGAATTTCGAGATGGCCGCCACCGATGAGATGCAAACCATTGCCCTTCGGCACCGTCCGCATGCGGCCTGTATCGTGCCCGAACGGCGCGAGGAACGCACCACCGAGGGCGGGCTTGAGGTGGCCGCTGACCAGAATAAGCTGGCCGATTTCATCGGGCCGCTCTCGGAAGCTGGGTGCCGCGTATCGCTGTTCATCGCGCCCGACCCGGTGCAGATTGAGGCCGCGCATCGCATTGGCGCGCCAGTCATCGAACTGCATACGGGGGCCTATTGCGATTTTGATGCAGAGGGTGATATCGCCGCGCGGGATGCGGAGTTTGCCCGCCTGCGTGGCGCCGCGATCCAAGCCGATGATCTCGGGCTTGAGGTCCATATGGGCCATGGGTTGAGTTATACCAATGTGGCACCGGTCGCAGCTCTGCCGCAGGTGAAAGAGTTGAATATCGGCCATTTCCTGATTGGCGAGGCGGTCTTTGTCGGCCTCCCTACTGCCCTTGCGGAAATGCGGCGGCTGATGGATGAGGCGCGGGCATGAGCGGGTTCGAACTGCTTATTGTTCTCGCCGCTTGGGGGATTGGCGCGGGCAGCCCCGGCCCTGCAACATTGACCATTGCGAGCACGGCGATGGATCGCGGGCGGCGCGACGGCATGCTGACCGGGCTGGGTGTTCTGGCCGGGTCGTCCTTCTGGGGGCTTGCCGCCATGTTTGGGATGAGCGCCCTGATGCTCAGCAATGGCTGGATCGTTGAGGTCTTGCGCTATCTGGGCGCCGGCTACCTCCTTTATCTGGCGCTGAAGTCTCTGCGCTCGGCAATCACGGCGGCGCCATTGATCGCAACTGGAGGCCGGACGGGCCTGCCGCCTTTTCTCAAGGGGCTTTTCGTGCACCTGACCAATCCGAAGCCGATTTTTGGATGGGGTGCTGTGTTTGCGGTTCTCGTGCCACCCGGGTCAGACTTCACCGCATTGATCACAATCTACCTCTCTCTGGTGAGCGTCTCTGCTGCGATTTTCATTGGGTATGGCGCGCTCTTCGCCGCTGGCGGCGTGATGCGTGTCTATCAGCGGATGAAGCGCGGCTTCGAGTTGGTCTTTGCGGCGTTGTTTGGGGCAGCGGCGTTGAAGATTCTGACGACGCGTCTGACCTGACGGCGGCGTTGCGGAGGTATGATGACCGATCCCACATTGCTTGCGGCAATAACCAGCGTGGCCACTTTTGTTTTTGCGGCGGGCTCGCCCGGCCCGGCAACCCTGGCGGTGTCGGCAACAGCTATGGCAGGTGGGCGCGCGCGCGGCATGGCCTTGGCGGCTGGATTGACCTTCGGGCTGGCCTTTTGGGGTGGCGTTGTCGCTTTGGGCTTTGGCGCATTGGTGGCCGAAAGCGCGGCCATTCTGATGGTTTTGAAACTGATCGGTGCTGGCTATCTCCTCTATCTCGCTATCGGATCGGGCCGAGCCGCCCTCCGCCCGGCTAAGCAGGAGAACCTGGCGCCGCTAGATGAGCCTGCGGGGCGTCTCATGCGGCGTGGCCTGTTCCTTAACCTGAGCAATCCGAAAGCGGTCCTGGCCTGGGTCGCGGCGCTTGCATTAGGTACTGAGGCAGCATCGACCAGCGCGGTTTCAATTCTGATCGTTGTGATCTGCGCTATGCTCGGCGGTTCTATTTACACGGGGTATGCCACGCTCTTTTCACTCGCGCCGGTCATGGCTTGGTACCAACGGTTCCGCCGCTGGATTGAAGGGGTCTTTGCGGCTCTTTTTGCAGGCGCGGCCCTGCGGCTTCTGATTTGGCGCGGTGTGGAATGATCCTTGGTATCGGCACCGATTTGGCGAATATCGAGCGTATCCAAGGCACGCTCGATCGGTTCGGCGATCGGTTCCGAAACCGGGTTTTTACCGAGATCGAACAGAAACGCGCCGAGCGGATGCCGGATCCGGCTGCTGTTTATGCCAAACGATGGGCGGCGAAGGAGGCGTGCTCCAAGGCGCTTGGCACCGGGTTGCGCATGGGGATTGCCTGGAAAGACATGGCGGTCACCAATTTGCGGACCGGTCAGCCGGTGATGCATGTCACGGGCTGGGCCAAGGAGCGGCTGGATCAGATGACGCCCGAGGGTCATGAGGCCATCCTCCATGTGACGCTCACCGATGATCACCCTTGGGCGCAGGCCTTTGTGGTGATCGAGGCTGTGCCCGAGGTGCAGGTGCCCGCCCGCCCGCCGATGTCCCGGCCCAGGCGTCCGCTTGCTTGACACCGGCCAGGGCAACGCTCATGACACGCGGGACCAAGGAACGGCCCTAGACGAGGCAGGATAAATGGCGGCAGAGGCAAAGAAAGATGGCATCTGGGAAACGGTGAAGACCGTGGTCTATGCCCTGTTGATCGCGGGCGTCTTCCGCACGCTGTTCTTTCAACCGTTCTGGATTCCGTCCGGTTCGATGAAAGACACGCTCCTGATCGGCGATTTCCTGTTCGTAAATAAAATGGCCTATGGCTATTCGCAGCATTCCTGCCCGTTCTCCATGTGCCCGTTTGAAGGCCGCATTTTCGGATCTGAGCCGGAACGGGGCGACGTGGTTGTTTTCCGCCACCCGGTCAACGGCAGCGATTTCATCAAGCGCGTTATCGGGCTGCCGGGCGACACGGTGCAGATGCGCAATGGCGTGCTTTATGTGAATGACGAGGTGGCGCGGCTCGAGCCGGAAGACCCGTTTTCCGAATTGTTTGAGCAGCAGGGCCCAATTGGCCATGTGCCGCGCTGTTCCAATGCGCCGGTCGGGCAAGGCGGCGAATGTCTGAAAGAGCGCTTCACCGAGGCGCTGCCAAGCGGTCCGACCCATTCAGTCCTGAACATCGAGGACGGGACGCGCGGCGACGACACGCCGCTTTTCACCGTTCCCGAAGGGCATTTCTTCGCCATGGGCGACAACCGTGACAACAGCCTCGACAGTCGTTTCCCGCAATCGGTGGGCGGGGTCGGCATGGTGCCGATGGAAAACCTGATCGGTCGGGCGGATCGGGTGATGTTCTCGTCGGCCGGGCGGCGGATGGTCTATTTCTGGACCTGGCGCTCAGACAGATTCTTCCGGGCGATCGAGTGAAACTGTCGAAGGATCTCAGCGCGTTTTGCGACCGTTTGGGGCATGTGTTTGACGACCCCGCGCTCTTGATCCGCGCGCTGACCCATTCGTCGCTCTCGACCGAAACGCGGCCCGACAATCAGCGTCTGGAGTTCCTCGGAGATCGGGTTTTGGGTCTGGTGATGGCCGAGGCGGTTCTGGCGCAGGACCTGACAGCGCCAGAGGGGACGCTGGCCCCACGGTTCAACGCCTTGGTGCGCAAGGAAACCTGCGCCGATGTGGCCCGCGAGATCGATCTCGGTGCGGTGCTGAAGCTTGGCAAATCCGAGCAGATGACCGGCGGTCGGCGCAAAAACGCGCTTCTGGGTGACGCGATGGAAGCGGTGATTGCGGCGGTCTACGAAGACGCCGGTTTCGATGCAGCCCGCGCCCTGGTTCTGCGCCTTTGGGGCGATCGGGTGGCCGAAGTTGATGCGGATGCGCGGGACGCAAAGACAGCTTTGCAAGAATGGGCGCAAGCCCGGGGGCAGACACCGCCGAGCTATGTCGAGATTGGTCGAAGCGGCCCGGATCACGCCCCGGTGTTTACCATTGAGGCGCGGTTGCAATCGGGTGAAAGCGCCCGGGCCGAGGCGCGGGCCAAACGTCAGGCAGAGCAAGCGGCGGCTGCGGCCCTGATGAGCCGTATGGGCGCGTCGTGAGGGTCGCGTCCGGGGACCGTTTTCTTCGAAGAAAACGGGCGGAAAACAGATGTTTTCCGGGCCGCGCCGAATCCCGACCGCGTAGATTGAGGAAAGACACATGACGAAACGCGCCGGATTTGTTGCTTTGATTGGCGAACCCAATGCGGGCAAGTCGACGTTGCTGAACCGGATGGTGGGGGCAAAGGTCTCGATTGTGACCCACAAGGTTCAAACCACGCGCGCGCGCATCCGCGGTGTGGCGATGGCGGGCGAGAGCCAGATCGTCTTTGTCGATACGCCCGGTCTGTTCCGCCCGCGCCGCCGGCTGGATCGCGCCATGGTCGCCGCGGCCTGGTCGGGGGCGGCAGATGCGGATGTGGTCGTGCTTCTGATCGAGGCGCATCGCGGGTTAACCGAAGGCGTCCAGGCTATTCTCGATGGCCTGTCCGAGCGGGCCGAGGGCCGCCGGGTGGCGCTGGCGATCAACAAGATTGATCGGGTGAAGGCCGAAGTGCTTCTGGCGTTGACCGAGAAAATGAATGCGGCCTTCGCGTTTGAGAAGACCTTTTTGATCTCCGCCGAGAAGGGTCATGGCGTTGAGGACTTGCGCGACTGGCTGGCCGAGGTCGTGCCCGAGGGCCCGTGGCTCTATCCCGAGGATCAAATCGCCGATCTGCCGATGCGGATGATCGCAGCTGAGATGACGCGGGAGAAACTGACCCTGCGCTTGCATCAAGAATTGCCCTATCAACTCACCGTGGAAACCGAGAGCTGGGAGGAGCGCAAAGACGGCTCCGCCCGGATTGAGCAGATCATCTATGTCGCGCGCGATGGCCATAAGGGCATCGTGCTGGGCAACAAGGGCGAGACGATCAAGAGCGTCAGCAAGGCCGCGCGCGAGGAATTGGAAGAGTTCCTAGGCCGCCGTGTGCATCTGTTTTTGCAAGTGAAGGTTCGGCCCAATTGGCTGGACGAGGCCGAGCGCTATTCTGAGATGGGTCTGGATTTCAAGGACGGCGCATGACACCCCGGCTGACGGCGGAGTTCTGGGTGCAGGCCTATCTGGCCCGGCTCAGGCTGGCCGACATCCCGGCCTTTGTGACCACCAAGGGCGATCTGACAGCGGGTGCCGTTTTGGTGAAACTAAACCCGCTCAACGGCCAGGCGCGCGCCTTTCAACGCAGTTTCGATCTGATGACCGGCGAACGTGCCTGGGTCACGCTGGCCGAGGGTGCGGATGCGGATGTCGACGCCGCGATTGAGCGGCAGAAGAGCTTCGACCCTGATCTTTGGGTGATCGAGGTCGAAGATCGCGATGGGCGGCATCTGCTCGAAGAAGAGGGCCTGGCCTAGCGCCGCGTTGCCTTTGCGATCCCGATCATCACGGCGCCGGTGGCTAGGATCGCCAGCAAAAGGCCAAACAGATTGAGCGCGACTTGGCCAATACCCAACTCGACCGGGTTGAGAAAGGGATACGGGTAGATCCCGTCCAACGCCCCGCGGATCAGGACATAAACCGTATAAATCGCGGGCCAGATCGCAAAGGCCGGAAGGCCGCGCAGTGACAAGTTGGATTTGGGCGCATAGGCCAGCCACCAAACACCCAGTCCCAAGGGTACGGCGCTATGCAGCGCCTGATCGGTCCAGAAATGCAGACCTTGCGGGTTCCAGAGATCGGCCAAAAGCAAGTGATAGACCGCGCCGACCAAAACCACTGATGCGGTCAGCGCAGCCAGCCAAACGGGGCGAACCGGTCCGCGGCCCAGGGCGAGACTGCCAAGGGTAAGGACGACCAAAGCGTTGGTCAGATTGGTGAAATATCTTGGCATCTCCCACAACGTTGCGGCGAGAGAGGTGTCGCCAAGTTCCATCAAAACCGGTGTCTGCAAGATCAAAGCGGCCAAAGCCACCAGTGCGATCAGGGCGGCGCATCCTCGGGCCAGTCTGCTGGTGTGGTTTGGCATGCGCGTAAGGTGCCACGGCGGCGTGGTGATGGACAACCGCCGCGCCGCGTGGAAGATGCTCCGCATGGAATGGCGCGACGAAGGTGTTTTGTTGGCGGTCCGACCGCATGGCGAAAACGCCGCGATCATCGAGATGTTTACGCCCGAGCATGGGCGCTATGCGGGCGTGGTGCGCGGCGGGGCGTCTCGCCGGATGACGCCGATCCTGCAGCCGGGCGCGCAGTTGGATGTCACTTGGCGGGCACGGCTTGAGGCGCATCTGGGGGCCTTTACGGTGGAACCGTTGAAAACCCGCGCGGCCGAGGCGCTGGCGGATCGGGTGGCGCTGGCTGGCCTTGCGTCGGTTTGTGCGCTTTTGTCTTTCACCTTGCCGGAACGCGCGCCGCATCCGGCGCTTTATGCCCGGTCTGTCGCGTTGCTTGATGGGCTGGGGGCAGAGAACTGGGCGCAGGCCTATCTGGGTTGGGAGATGGCGCTCTTGGAGGAGGTGGGGTTTGCCCTCGATCTGTCCTCTTGCGCTGTCACGGGTGCCCGAGATGGTTTGGCCTATGTCTCGCCCCGAACCGGTCGCGCGGTGAGTGCGGCGGGGGCCGGGGACTGGGTGGATCGGCTGTTGCCTCTGCCCGCATGCCTCCTGAACTCAGGCCCGGCTAGCCGGGAAGAGATTGACCAAGGTCTGCGCCTCACGGGGCATTTCTTGGAGCATCATTTGGCCCCAGCGCTTGGTGACAAATCTATGCCCGCCGCGCGGCAACGCTTGGTTGACCTGATCGCCCGTCACTCGTCGGCCTGACGCGCAAAGACCAGCTCGTCGCCGGCCTCGTTGGATAGGATGAGGACATCGCCCGCGACCTCCGCCAAGCTCATGGATTGCAACAGCGACAGATAGCGATGTTCGGCATCCAATGCGGCGCAGGCCCTGCGGGTCACCGCCAGAGGGCCGATCTCAAACCAGGGATAAGGGACGCTTTGGGGGCCGCTATAGCGGTTGCAGGGCGCTTGGCCTGAAATCTGACCCTGTTCGGTCAAATCTAAGGTGACGCCCGCCGGCGCGGGGACACCGGCCATCTCGGTCAGACGCCAGATACCCCCCGCATAACCAGAGACGGTTTCGTCTTGGCAGGCGGCCAGAAGGAGGGATAGCGCGATGAGGGGGGCGAGGCGGATCATCGGGGTAGATTGGAGCAGACATCCCCGATCTTCAAGAAACGGGTTGGCGGCGGAATTTCCAGCCGGCAAGATTTATCCGAGATTATCCTTCTTGGGATAAATAGCGATCATGAAAAATCTCGGTCGGGCCGTGCCAAAACCCAAGCTTTGAGAAGCGGATCGCTCAGATGCCAATGCCCTTGCCAATTGTCGATGAGATGGCGCTGGGCCAAGGCTTTTTGCGCTTTTTGCCGTTGCGAGGTGGTAAAGCTTGTGCCGGTTAATGTCTTCAGAAAATCATGGCCCCGCTGCCCGGTTGGCTGCGGCACGTCCTCGGCCAGCAGTCTCAGCATTGCGCGTTGGATCGGGCTGAGGTCAAGCCAGGTCCGATCATACCCGCCGGTTTCCGCCATCTGCTGTGTCACCTGTGCGCGGGCGGCGGCATCATCGAACCCGTTCAGGGGGAGGGCGTTCAGCCAGATTTGGAACATCAACGGGTTGCGGTCGAAATCCTCAAACGCGGCTTGCGCGGTCTCCGCCGCGACCCGCCCGCGATAGGTTTCGTGAAACGCTTTGAGTTGCTGCGTCACAAAGGCATCCGGCAAGGGTGGCAAAGTGATCTCAGTCGCGAAGTTGAAGAACGGCGCGTCGCGCTGCGAGAAGACTCGTTTCAGGCCCGATTGCGACGAGCCGGTAAACACGACCGATAGCCCGGTTTTGCGTTTGTCGAGCGCGGTGCGAAGAGACGCCATAATCGCATTGGCTTCCGGCGCATGCAGAATTTCCTGAAACTCGTCAAACAGCAGGATCGTCGGGTGTTTCTGATTGCTCAGTTTCTCGCAATATTGATCCAGCAGCAGAAGATGATCCTCTGGCGCTTTGCCTTTTAGATCGCTGAGATCGATTTCGATCTCCCCCCGGCGGCTGGGGTCGCGCAGGCGCAGCTTCGGAGAGAGGGCCAATGTGCCTCGCGCCAGCCGTGTGGTGATTGGGTCGGCGCGGATCGCCTGGTCTAATTCGTAAAGCAGGATCGCAAGCGGCGAGGTCGGCATCTGCCAAAAGGAGGCATAGGCGACTTTGTGGCCATACATCTCGGCCCGTGGCGCGAGATCATATTGCAGGAACTGGGTTTTGCCGATCCGGCGGGGGCCGAAGAGTGAGATCGCCTGCACCGGGCCGCTGACCAGCATGGTGAAGACCGTGTCGAGGAAATCGGTGCGGGTGTAGTGCCAATGCGTTTTGGTCATTATCCAAGACTATCACGGATCGGATAGTTATCCAAACGCGGATAATCCTGGATAATGCAGACCCGCTGGGACGGGGAGGCGGGCCGCTTGCCCGCCCAGATCTCAGCCGAGCAAACGCCGCGCGATGACCTGCGCCTGTATCTCCGCCGCACCTTCGAAGATGTTGAGGATCCGCGCATCACACAAGATTCGGCTGACCTTGTATTCCAGCGCAAAACCATTGCCGCCATGGATTTGCAGCGCATTATCCGCTGCGGCCCAGGCCACCCGCGCGCCAAGCAGTTTCGCCATCCCAGCCTCCAGGTCGCAGCGGCGGCCTTCGTCTTTCTCCGCCGCGCTGAAATAGGTGAGCTGTCGCGCGATCATGATTTCCACCGCCATCATCGCCAGTTTCGAGGCAACGCGCGGGAAGACGATCAGCGATTTGCCGAACTGTTTGCGGTCTTCGGCATATTGCAGGCCGACATCCAGCGCCGATTGCGCCACACCAATGGCCCGCGCGGCGGTCTGAATTCGGGCGCTCTCAAAGGTCTCCATCAGGTGTTTGAAGCCCATGCCTTCCTCGCCGCCCAGAAGGTTCTCGCCCTTCACATGGAAATTGTCGAACCCAAGCTCGTATTCCTTCATCCCGCGGTAGCCGAGCACTTCGATCTCACCGCCGGTCATGCCCTCGGTCGGGAAGGGGTTCGCATCATCGCCCGGCGTCTTCTCCGCCAGGAACATGCTGAGGCCTTTGTAATTGCTGGTCTCCGGATCGGTCCGGGCGAGAAGCGTCATTACATGTGTGCGGGCGGCATGGGTGATCCAGGTCTTGTTGCCGGTGACGCGGTAATCGTCACCTTCTTTCACGGCGCGCGTGCGCAAGCTGCCGAGGTCGGAGCCGGTATTGGGTTCGGTGAACACCGCAGTCGGTAGGGTCTCCGCGCTGGCGATTTGCGGCAGCCATTTGGCTTTCTGCGCGTCGGTGCCGCCGGTCAGGATCAGTTCCGCCGCGATCTCCGATCGTGTGCCAAGTGAACCGACGCCAATATAGCCGCGCGACAGCTCTTCCGAGACCACGCACATCGAGGCTTTCGACAGGCCGAAACCGCCATATTCTTCCGGGATGGTCAGGCCAAAGACGCCCATCTCGGCCAGCTCTTCAATCACCTCGATCGGGATCAACTCATCGTTGAGGTGCCAATCATGGGCGAAGGGTTCGACCTTCTCGACCGCATAGCGCCGGAATTGCTCCCGGATCATCTCCAACTCGTCATCCAGACCGGTTGCGCCAAGCGTGATATTCGCCGCCTGCTCCTGCATCAATTCTACCAGGCGCAGCCGCGCCGCCTGGGTGTTGCCGGATTGGCAAAGCAGCATGACCGAGGGCACCATCATGCCGCGCTGATCGTCCTGGGTCAGGCCCAAGTCTTGCATCCGCAGAATCTCGCCCTGCGACATCGGGATGCCGCCATAGATCTGCCAGAGATACTCACCAAACGCGATCTGATGGATCAGCGCCTCGGTCTCGCCGAATTGTCCCTCTGCCGAGAGCTTCTGGGCCCAACCCTGCATCTGACGCAGCGATTCCACATAGGTCGCCAGCCACGCCAATCCATGCGCTGCGGTCTGATGCGCTTCAAGCGCCGCGCCGGAGACGCGACCCTCCGTGCTGACCAACTCGCGCACCCGATCCGTGGCAGTTGCCAGAAGCGCCTCAACCGGCGGAATGGCCTCTCCCGTCAGGGTCAAGAGATCGGGCAGAAGCACGGTTTGGGTCGCATTCTCGGTCATCGGCTGTCCATCATCTGGCATGGGTCTCTCCGGTCGCATCGGGTCTGCGTTGGGATTAGGCATTTTGCAGATGCAGCGCAAGAAAAATACAACATATACACGCGAAAAGACCGAAAATGTCTCACTTGTTTTGCGCTGCAGCAACGCGATAGGAAGGACAGGAAGGGGACACAGATATGCAAGAGACGTTGAACCTGATGCCGCTTTGGGCCTTCTTGGCGGCTCTGGGCGTGACCTTTGTGGCCGGGTTCGTCAAAGGGGCGGTCGGGTTTGCGATGCCTTTGGTGATGATCTCGGGTCTTTCGCTCTTCCTCGAGCCGCAATTGGCCATCGCGGGCATCGTCTTGCCAATTGTGATGACGAATTTCCAACAGGTGATGCGGTTCGGCCTGGCCGAAGCCAAGGCCGTGGTGCTCGAATACCGGCGCTACATTCTGATTGTCTGTGTGATGATCTTGGTGGTGGCGCAATTCGTCACCATCATCCCGACGCAGGTGATGTATCTGGTTCTCGGCATCCCGGTGGTCGGCCTGTCGCTGATCCAACTCTTCGGCGTCCGCTTCCGTATCCCGCAGCACAGACGGCTCGCGGCGGAATGGGGTGTGGGCCTTTTCGCGGGCGGGCTCGGCGGATTGACCGGCACCTGGGGGCCGCCGACGGTGCTCTATCTCATCGCTTTGGAGACCCCTAAAGCCAAGCAGATGTTGGTGCAAGGCGTGGTTTACGGTCTGGGTGCGGTCAGCCTCTTTCTCGGGCATTTGCAGTCGGGCGTTTTGAACACGGTGACGGCACCGTTTTCCGCCGCTCTGCTCATCCCGGCCTTTCTCGGGATGCAGGTTGGGTTTTGGTTGAGCGACCGGCTTGACGCAAATCTGTTCCGCAAGGTGACCCTGATCGTCTTGGTGGTGGCTGGCGCCAATCTGGTGCGGCGCGGGATCATGGGCTAGCGTCGCTGTCGGGAGGACATGCGATGATCCGTTTGGAAGATATGCCGGAGCGTTTGGAGGGGCCCGCTGCCTGGCTCGGCGCGGAGATGGCCGCAGCGCCGGAGCGCTGGCTTGTCGAACTCTCGCCGGAGGACATCGCCGATCTGGAACAGGCGGCCGCGCATTTCCTGGCGCTCGGGCGCGATGTGGGGGAGATCACCGCTGCCGCATTCCCCCTTGGTCCCTTTGCCGCTCATCTCGCCGCGCTGAAAGAGAAACTGCTCCACGGGGTTGGCGTCGAAGTTCTGCGCGGTTTGCCCGTCGCGCGCTATGATCAGCGGATGGCCGCAACGATCTTTTGCGGGATCGGTGCGCATCTGGGCTCGGCCCGGTCACAAAACGCAGCGGGGCATATTCTCGGCCATGTGCGCAATACCGGGGCCGACGCGAATGATCCAAATGTGCGGATCTACCAGACGGCGGCGCGGCAAAGCTTTCATACGGACAGTGCCGATTGCGTCGGTCTGCTCTGCCTGAATGCGGCGAAAGAGGGCGGTCTGTCGCTGCTCGTGAGTGCCGAAAGCATCTATAACCGGATGCGGGCCGAGCGGCCTGACCTCTTGCGCCACCTCTTCGAGCCGATTGCGACCGACCGGCGGGGCGAGGTGCCCGAGGGTGCGAAACCCTATATGGAAATCCCGCCGCTCTCCTGGCATGCGGGCAAGCTGACCGTGTTTTATCAGCGGCAATATATCGACTCCGCCCAACGGTTCGAGGGTGCGCTGCGGCTGACACCGGATCATGTGGCCGCACTTGATATGTTCGATGCCCTGGCCAATGATCCGAAGCTGAATTTCGGAATGCAGTTGGAACCGGGCGACATGCAATTTGTCTATAACCACAGCCAATTGCATGACCGGACCGGCTTCACCGATTGGCCCGAGCCTGAGCGGCGGCGGCATCTCTTTCGGCTCTGGCTGTCGCTGCCTGGCGACCGCCTGTTGCCGCCGGTCTTCGCGGAGCGTTATGGATCGCTTGAGATTGGCGCGCGGGGCGGGATCATCACGGCGGAGACGCGGCTCCAAGCGCCCTTGGATTAAGACAGTGCGCCGCCCATGCAGGTGATCGCCATGTTTGGGAGGGCGGAGCCTGGCACCACTTCGAAAGCGATGTGATAAAGCTCCTCGCCCTCATAGCTGGCGCTAAAGGTCCATTCGCCATGCACCTGCTCTTCCGGTAGCTCGAAGCTGAACCCCATCAAGCTCTGACTGTCACTTTCAATGGTGGTGATCCATTGCTCCACCTCGATACCGCTATCCGGGAATGGCGGGTGCCTGACGGTCACGATCACCGGTTCCAAGGTTTCGCCGGGATGCGGCTCAACGATGACGCCGAAGCCGATGCCGATATCGTCCGGCACGACCAATTGCCGCCATCGCAGCACCGGAATCTCCGCAACGAGATTGATGACACCCGAGGCCGTCCCTGGTGCCTCTTCCACGATATCCGGCGTTTCGGCGCAATAAATGCCGTAATCAAGCGTGGCGAGGCCTGGCCCGACCTGTGGGTTCGCCAGCGCCAGCCCGGGGGCCAGCGCCGCAAGAACGGCGAAGGGTCGGATCAACGACCCCAAGCGCATCACGAGATCGCCGCCGCTTTCACATCGTCGTCGATGAACGGCACATATTGCGCGAAATTGTCGGCAAACATCTGCACCAGCTTCGCGGCTTGCAGGTCGTATTCTTCGTTGACCGACCAGGTACGGCGTGGATCAAGCAGCACCTCGGCCACGCCCGGCGCGCTGATCGGCACTTCGAAGCCGAAATTCGGATCGCGGCGGAAGGCCCCTTTGTTCAACGTACCGTCCAGCGCGGCAGAGAGCAGCGCCCGCGTGGCGCGGATCGGCATGCGGGAGCCGGTGCCGTAGGCGCCGCCGGTCCAGCCGGTATTGACCAGCCAGCAGGTGGCGGCATGTTGATCGATCTTCTCGCGCAACAGATTGCCGTATACTTCGGGGCGGCGCGGCATGAAGGGTGCGCCGAAGCAGGTGGAGAAGGTCGGTTCCGGTTCGGTCACGCCCCGCTCGGTGCCCGCGACCTTGGAGGTGAAGCCCGACAGGAAGTGATACATCGCCTGCGCCGGGGTCAGCCGCGCAATCGGCGGCAGCACGCCAAACGCGTCGCAGGTGAGCATGATGATGTTGTTCGGCTGCCCACCCCGCGCCGTGTCCGAGGCGTTCGAGATGTAATGCAGCGGATAGGCGCAACGCATATTGGCCGTCAGGCTGTCATCCTCAAAATCCAACTCGAACGTGTTGGGGTCATGGACCATATTTTCGATGACCGTGCCGAAGGTCTTCGTTGTGGCGTAAATTTCCGGCTCAGCTTCGGGGTTCAGGCTGATTGTCTTGGCGTAGCAGCCGCCCTCGAAATTGAAGATGCCGGTTTCCGACCAGCCATGTTCGTCATCGCCGATCAAGGTGCGCGACGGATCGGCGGAGAGCGTTGTCTTGCCGGTGCCGCTCAGGCCGAAGAAGACGGCGGAATCCGCCGGATCGCCGATCGCATGATTGGCGGAGCAATGCATCGGCATCACCCCTTTGCCCGGCAGGATGTAGTTGAGCAGGGTGAAAACAGACTTCTTGTTCTCACCTGCATAGGCGGTGCCGCCAATCAGGATGATTTTCTTTTCGAAATTCAGCGCGATGACCGTCTCACTCCGGCAGCCGTGGCGCGCGGGGTCGGCTTGGAAGCTGGGGCAGTTGATGATGGTGAACTCCGGCACGAACGTGTCGAGTTCCGCTGCTTCTGGTCGACGCAGCAAATGCCGGATGAACAGCCCATGCCAGGCCAGTTCGGTCACAACGCGGACGTCCAGACGGTGCGCCGGATCAGCACCGCCATAAAGGTCTTGGACGAAATACTCGCCGCCCTTCATATGGGTCAGCATGTCGGCATGCAAAACGTCGAACGCCTCAGGCGCCATCGGAGCGTTGTTCTCCCACCAGATCGTGCCTTCGACGCTTGGCGTGCGGACGACGAATTTGTCCTTGGGCGACCGGCCTGTGTGTTTGCCGGTTGTCACAAGAAAGGTGCCGCCCTGGCCGAGTGTGCCCTCGTCGCGTTTCAGCGCCGCTTCGATCAACGCGGGCTCCAGCAGGTTATAATAGACCGTGCCCAGCCCGGTGATGCCTTGCTGGTCCAGCGTTTCAGCTGGGTTCACGCGTCCAATTGTCATTAGCTAGCTCCTTGCCCGGATCAGCCCGGTCCCAGGGTGGAAATCCCGCATCGGGTTAGGCGTCGGCCCTCCGATGCGAGGCCCGTATAACATGACGTTTTTGCGTATGAACAGGACGCAAGAGCACAGTTAGCGCAACCAAAGCGAAACATTTTTGCATCAATTGGGCGGCTTTCGTGCCGAAAAGGCCCTAGTTGAGGCGAATCAACAGAGCGATTCGCAAGTTAAAGATTGATTCTAAAGCGCGAAAACCCGACAATAAGGAAAAAATAAGGCAAACCGAGCAGTAATAAGGATGACAGCATGTCACGGATCGCACTTGTCGATGACGACAGGAATATCCTGACCTCCGTTTCCATGACCCTTGAGGCAGAAGGGTTTGAGGTTGAAACATACAATGATGGTCAGAGCGCGCTTGATGCGTTTACCCGGCGGATGCCGGAACTGGCCGTTCTCGACATTAAGATGCCTCGGATGGACGGCATGGACCTGCTTCAGCGTCTGCGCCAGAAGTCCAAGGTGCCGGTGATTTTTCTCACTTCGAAAGATGACGAGATTGACGAGTTGATGGGCCTGCGCATGGGGGCCGACGACTACGTCAAGAAGCCGTTCTCGCAGCGCTTGTTGGTGGAGCGCATTCGGTCGATCTTGCGGCGTCAGGACGCAATCGCCTCCGATGCCACGGACACGCCGGAGGAGAGCCAAGTGCTGACCCGCGGCGAATTGTCGATGGACCCGCTCCGTCACGCGGTGACCTGGAAAGGCAAAGACGTGTCACTGACGGTGACCGAGTTCTTGCTACTTCAGGCTTTGGCGCAACGGCCCGGCTTCGTGAAGTCACGCGATCAACTGATGGACGTGGCGTATGACGAACAGGTTTATGTGGATGATCGGACCATCGACAGCCATATCAAACGCCTGCGCAAGAAGATGCGCCAGGCCGATAATGATTTCTCGGCCATCGAAACACTGTACGGCATCGGCTACCGGTACAACGAAGAGTAGATGACTCTGGCTTCGGACCTCTCCATGACCAACCGCCGGGCGCGTGACCGGGCCGATATTGTGTTGGGTGAAGATTGGGATCGACCGCAAGGCGCGGTCGAAGCCGAATTGCGGGCGGCACGCCAACGGCGCGGCTGGTTCACATTGAACCGGTCACCGCTGGCCCGAAAGATTATTATCTTCAATCTGTTGGCCATCGTTATTTTGGTCGCCGGCGTACTCTATCTCAACCCGTTCCGTGACAGTCTTGTGCTGCAGCGTGAACGCGCGCTCGCCCTCGAGGCGCAGTTGGTTGCAGATGTCTTCGAAGCCAGCCTGCCGCGCAACGCGCCAACCGATCTGATCACCGGCGATGGGATAGATCCGCAAGAGGTTCTGTCGCGCGTCGGCCTGACCCAAGGCGTCAATGTCTTCGTTTATGCCCCATCGGGTGTCTTGGTCGCCTCGACCGATACCGTCGCCCGAAATCCGGTACGTCCGATACAGGGTTTGGATGAAGGCCAAGGCCGGACGTTGTTGGTGACCAATTTCCTAAACGCGGTTTGGGAAGGGATTGCGACCGTCCTTTCGGGCAGAGAGATGCCCGAGACCGTGATCGATCAAGAGGAAATGGCCCGCGTGTTGTTGGATGACGCGTTGCGGGGCGGCACGGTCATTCGGCGCGGCACCAATCTGGGGGGCACGGTCTATACTGCCGCCACCCCGATCCAGGGCAACACCGGGATGGTTGGCGTTTTGGCGATGACCACCGCCGCGGGCGAGATCGATCAGCTGGTGCGGGTGGAGCGGGAGCAGCTTTTGCAGATGTTCCTCATCGCGCTCTTGGTTTCCTTCGGTTTGGGTCTGGTCTTGGCCTCGACCATCGCTAACCCGCTGTCCGACCTCTCCGCAGCGGCCGAGTTGGGCAGAGATAAAAATGCCCGCAAAATGAGCCCGACCCGCGTGCGTATCCCCGACCTGACGGGTCGGCCTGACGAGATTGGGCGGTTGTCGGGTGCGCTACGTGGCATGGTCGGTGCGCTTTACGATCGGATTGATAGCAACGAACAATTCGCTGCTGATGTGTCGCACGAGATCAAAAACCCGCTCGCATCTCTGCAATCCGCCGTGGGCACCATGCGGGTTGCCCGGACCGAAGATCAACGCAATCGCCTGCTTGAGGTCATCGAACATGACGTGAAGCGGCTCGACCGATTGGTGAGTGATATCTCCAACGCCTCGCGGCTTGATAGTGAGCTGGTGAAAGAGGAAGAGGAAGAATTCGACCTCATTCGGATGCTCGGCAATCTGAGCACGTATCATCGCGAAGAAGCCGATAAGATCGATGTGGACTTCATTGCCGACTTGCCCGACGAACCGATCGTGATCAACGGTCTAGAGGCCCGGCTTGCGCAGGTCTTCGTCAATCTGATCGGCAATGCGATCTCGTTCTGCGAAGCTGGGGATGCGGTCCGCCTTTGGGCGCGAAAGCGGCAAAATCGGGTGTTGATCGTGGTCGAAGATACCGGCCCCGGCATCCCGGAAGAGGCGCTGACCAAAGTGTTCAATCGGTTCTATTCCGAGCGTCCGGTGCAGCAATTCGGCGATCATTCGGGCCTTGGTTTGGCGATTTCGAAGCAGATTGTGGAGGCCCATGGCGGTGTGATCTGGGCCGAAAACATCCGCCCAACCGACGCCGAGGTCACCTCCGAGCCGCTTGGCGCCCGTTTCGTGGTTGGTCTCCCGGTCTGATCGATGGAGGCGGGCGCAAGCGATCCGCTCATTCGCCCGCTGGAAGAGTTCGGGACAACGTTTGACACGCATCTCCATTGCCACGGGTCTGCGGTGAGTTTTGATGGACGGGGGCTCTTGCTGCTCGGCGCATCTGGCACCGGAAAATCCGCTTTGGCCTTGTCTCTGATGGCGCATGGCGCACAGCTGTTTGCCGATGATGGCGTGCGATTGACGGCCGAAGATGGAAGGCTTCTGATGCATCGGCCCGATACGACGCCGCCTTTGATCGAGGCGCGGAACGTCGGCCTTCTCGCTGCCACGCTCGCCCCGGGTCCGCTACCGTTGCGGCTTGCGGTTGATTTGGATCGGCCCGAACCGGCCCGCTTGCCGCCGCGACGCAAGGTCGCTTGGGCGGGAGCAACGGCGGAGTTGATACAAGGCGCGGATCAGCCCACGCTTTGGGCGGTGCTGATCCAATATCTGCGCGGCGGGCGCGTAGAGTGACCCAGACACCACAACTCCCACGAGGCCAAAATCAATGACCGACCCTGACCGCACCCGTTCTGACAGTGCCGCGCCCGTCGGCGAGGATGGCACCCGGGTTGTCTTTGTCTCTGGCCCTTCGGGGGCGGGTCGTTCAACTGCGATTCGTGCCCTGGAGGATTTAGGCTTTGAAGCGATCGATAATCTGCCGCTCAGCTTGCTGCCCCGGCTTCTCGAAGGTCCGCCGATCACCCGTCCCCTGGCGTTGGGAACGGATACACGCAACCGTGATTACAGCGCCCAAGCTTTGATTGCGGCGGTTGACCGCCTCTCCTCCGACCCAGATATCCTCGCCGATTTGGTCTATCTCGACTGCGCAGCGGATGTGCTCGAGCGCCGATATTCCGAGACCCGCCGCCGCCACCCTTTGGCGCCCGAAGATCAGCCGATGCTGGGGATTGCGCTGGAGCAAGACCTCCTGGCCCCGGTACGCGCTCGCGCGGGCATCTTGATCGACACCTCCGAGATGACACCGCATGACCTTAGGGCGGAGATTAACCGCTGGTTCACGGCAGGCGGCCAGCAAAACCTAGCGCTGTCGGTGCAATCCTTTTCCTACAAGCGCGGTCTGCCGACCGGGGCGGATCTTGTGTTTGATTGCCGCTTTCTGCGCAATCCGTATTGGGAAGATCGCCTGCGCGCGCTTGATGGTCGCGATCCGGCAGTGGCCGGGTATATTGCCGAGGATCCCCGGTTTCCGGCTTTCGCCGCTCAGGTGACGCAACTGATCGAGACCCTGCTTCCCGCCTATCGCGAAGAGGGCAAGAGCCACCTCACGGTTGCGTTCGGCTGTACCGGAGGGCAACACCGATCCGTCGCAATGGCCGAAAATCTGAGCGCCCATCTTGCGCGCGCCGGGTGGCAGGTGTCTAAAAGACATCGGGAATTGGAGAGGCGAGGCGTGGTTCAAACGCCATGAGCCGGGAAGAGCACAGTTGATCGGTATCGTTATCGTCGCACATGGGGGCCTGGCACGGGAGCTGATGAAAGCGACCGAGCATGTGGTGGGCCAACAGCCAGAGATGATCGCGATTCCCATCGGGGCCGATGACGACCGCGCCAGTCGCACGCGCGAGATTTGTGACGCCGCCGATCAGGTCGATACCGGGGACGGTGTCGTCGTGGTGACCGACATGTATGGCGGCTCTCCTTCGAACCTGTCGCTCAGGGCGTGCCGCCCGCAGAACCGCAAAATCCTGACCGGCGTCAATCTGCCCATGCTGATAAAGCTGGCCAAATCCCGTCATCTACCGGTAGAGCTTGCCGTCAGTCGCGCGGCGGAGGCCGGTCGGCGCTATATTGACAGCTTCGACGGAGCGCCGGAATGACAGCAGAGCCCGTGATCCGTGATTTGGAGATCGTGAATGTTAAAGGCTTACATGCCCGGGCTTCCGCCAAATTTGTTGAGGTGGTAGAAGACTTTGATGCTCAAGCGACAGTGCGGCGCGATGGGCTAAGTGCCGCCGGAGATTCGATTATGGGGCTTTTAATGTTGGCAGCTTCGCTTGGAACCTCTATTGAGGTCGAGACATCTGGCACGGATGCAGAAGCGTTGGCTGATGCGTTGGAGGCTCTGGTGGCCGACAAGTTTGGCGAAGGCAACTGACCCCGTGTCGAGGGTAGCCCGAGGGGACAGGGTGCGTTGACGGATATCACCACGCCCAGTGTGAAACCTAGAAACCGACCTGTGGATCGGCAATCGCCTGCTATGTATGACCGGCGTAGCCTAACCTATGCCAACAGTTTCGACACAGTCTGGACGCAGCACACGATCAAAGCCATCGAATGGATGACGGGCAAAATCCCGATCATCCGTCGGGTGCGGCAGTTCGAACGCCAAGGCGCCCCAGTCGGGCAGGCGTTTTGGCCCGCCACCATGAAGGCGATGGGCATCGATCTGCAAACCCCGCAGGCGCAGCTTGACCACATTCCAACCGATGGCCCGGTTGTGTTTGTCGCCAACCATCCGCATGGATTGGTTGATGGGATGATTTTGGCCGATTTGATTGGCCGCCGCCGCACGGATTATCGCATTCTCAGCCGGTCGATCCTGACCGGGATCGACGAAAGCGCGGCCAGCTATATGATTGCGGTGCCGTTCCCGCACGAGCCAGAAGCACAGAGCAAGATGATCGAAATGCGTGGCCGCGCGATGGATCATCTGGCGCAAAACGGGCTCATCGCACTGTTCCCATCCGGCGTCGTGGCGACATCCGAGACGATGTTTGGCCCGGCGATTGAGGCGGAGTGGAATGTATTCACCGCCAAGATGATCCGGAAATCGGGTGCAACCATCGTGCCGTGCTTCTTTCAGGGGGCGAACTCACGTTGGTACCAGATTGCCAACCGGATCTCGCCGGTATTGCGCCAGGGTCTGCTGATCCACGAGGTGGTGCATTCTTTCGACAAGCCGCAAGCGCCGATCATTGGCAGACCGCTCACGCCTGAGGATTGGGAGCCGCGCATCGGCAACCCGCGGCAGTTCATGGCCTGGTTGCGTGAGCACACTCTGTCTCTGAAAGACAATCCCGACGCCTGACATTAAGGATCGCGCAGGTGTCTTTCGTCGAAACGCTCAGCGCGTCGGCACCGGGGTTTCACCGCGATAATCGTAGAACCCGCGCTCGGTCTTACGTCCAAGCCAACCGGCTTCGACATATTTCGTGAGCAGGGGGCAGGGCCGATACTTCGTATCCGCCAGCCCGTCATGCAGCACATTCATGATCGCCAGGCAGGTGTCGAGCCCGATGAAATCCGCCAATTCCAGCGGCCCCATAGGATGGTTTGCGCCCAGTTTCATTGAACTGTCGATGGATTGGACCGATCCGACCCCCTCATAAAGCGTATAGACCGCCTCGTTGATCATCGGCATCAAGATGCGATTGACGATGAAGGCCGGGAAGTCTTCGGCGGTCGCAGCCGTTTTGCCAAGCTTATCGACCACTGCTTTGCAGGCTTTGAACGTCTCTTCATCTGTGGCGATCCCGCGGATCAACTCCACCAGTTGCATCACCGGCACGGGGTTCATGAAGTGGAAGCCCATAAATTTCTCGGGCCGGTCGGTCCGGCTGGCCAGACGCGTGATTGAGATCGACGATGTGTTCGAAGTCAGAATTGTATCTGGCTTGAGATGCGGCAGCAGGTCTTCGAAAATGGCCTGTTTGACGGTCTCACGTTCGGTTGCGGCCTCGATGATCAAATCCGACGGACCCAACTCCTTGAGAACAAGGGTCGTCGAAATCCGTCCCATCGCGGCGGCTTTGTCGTCAGCGCTGATCTTTTCGCGGCTCACCTGCCGATCAAGATTGCGGTCCACCAGGGCCACAGCCTTATCCAGCATATCTTGGGAAATATCATTCAGAACAACGTCATAGCCTGCAAGCGCACAGACATGGGCGATGCCGTTGCCCATCTGCCCCGCGCCGATAATTCCGATCTTCTGAATATCCATGCTCGGCATCCTTTCGCGCGCGATTTCCGCCGCACCATAGGCCCCGCCAAGCCTCGCACACAAGGCCCAAGAGGCGCGGCAAATTCAGCGATAGACGAGGTTGTGGTGAACTCTGAAATCTAGCGCCTCGCGCGCTATTTAGCGGATCAGGTTTCGAGCATAAAAAGGCCCGCCGAGATATCGGCGGGCCTTCGAAAAACGTGATTTGCGGCGTTTAGCCGAGCTTTTCGGTCAGTTCCGGCACCGCATCGAATAGGTCGGCGACGAGGCCGTAGTCAGCGACCTGGAAGATCGGTGCCTCTTCGTCTTTGTTGATCGCGACGATGACCTTACTGTCTTTCATGCCCGCCAGGTGCTGGATCGCCCCCGAGATGCCGACTGCGATGTAAAGCTCGGGCGCCACGACCTTGCCGGTCTGGCCAACCTGCCAATCGTTCGGCGCATAGCCGCTGTCGACTGCCGCGCGAGATGCGCCAACCGCCGCGCCAAGCTTGTCGGCCAAGCCTTCGATGATCGCAAACTGCTCTTCCGAGCCCACGCCGCGCCCGCCCGAAACCACGATGCCAGCCGATGTCAGCTCAGGCCGGTCGCTTTCGGCCACTTTGTCCTCAACCCAGGATGACAGGCCAGGATCACCGGCTGCGCCAATCATCTCGACCGCCGCGCTGCCACCAGTGGCAGCGGCATCGAAGGTCGAGGTCCGGAAGGTCACAACCTTGGTCGCATCCGAGGATTTCACCGTCTGGATCGCATTGCCGGCATAGATCGGGCGTTCAAAGGTGTCCGCATCCACAACGGCGGTGGCATCCGAGATCACCATTACATCAAGCAGCGCGGCGACGCGCGGCATGATGTTTTTCGCATCCGTCGTTGCCGGTGCGGTGATGTGGCTGTAATCGCCCGCAAGGCTCACCATCAGGTCCGCAACCGGCTCGGCCAGGCGGTGGCCATAAAGCGCATCTTCGGCGCAAAGCACTTTGGAGACGCCCGCAATCGTCGCCGCTTCATCAGCGGCGGCTTTCGCCGAGGCGCCCACGCAAAGCAGCGTCACATCGCCCAATGCCGCCGCAGCGGTCACGGCTTTCGCGGTGGCATCCATCGCCAACGCGCCGTCGGTCACTTCTGCAAGAACCAGAACAGCCATCAGATCACCCCCGCTTCGTCTTTGAGTTTCGTCAGCAGCTCATCGACCGAGCCGACCATGACACCAGCCTTGCGGCTTTCCGGCTCGGCGGTTTTCAGAACCTCAAGGCGCGGCGCGACATCGACGCCGTAATCGGCGGCGGTCTTCTCATCCAGCGGCTTTTTCTTCGCCTTCATGATGTTCGGCAGGCTGGCATAACGCGGCTCGTTCAGGCGCAGATCGACGGTGACGATGGCGGGCATCTTCACCTTGATGGTTTGCAAACCACCATCAACCTCGCGGGTGACCTTGGCGCTATCGCCTTCGATCTCAACGCCCGAGGCGAAGGTTGCCTGCGCCCAACCGGTCAACGCGCCCAGCATCTGGCCGGTGGCGTTCATATCGTTGTCGATCGCCTGTTTGCCCGCAAGCACGAGGCCCGGCTGCTCTTCGTCGATCACGGCTTTCAGGATCTTGGCGACCGTCAGCGGCTCGATATCCTGGTGCACATCCTCGGCGGCGACGACCAAGATCGCCCGATCTGCACCCATGGCCAGCGCTGTGCGCAGCGTCTCTTGCGCCTGTTTCACCCCGATCGAAACCGCGATGACTTCTTCGGCCTTGCCCGCTTCTTTCAGACGGATCGCCTCTTCGACAGCGATCTCATCAAACGGGTTCATCGACATTTTAACGTTGGCGAGATCGACACCGGACCCGTCCGCTTTCACCCGGACCTTCACGTTATAGTCAATCACGCGCTTAACAGGCACCAAGACCTTCATATGCACGTCACTCCTATTCATGGCCTAAGCGGGATCGCCCAGACACGCCTCCATTCCCGAGGTGTGTTATCGTTCTTATAGCGATGAAAACAGTCCAAAATCGACGCAGGCGGGCCAACCGACGCCGCGTTACGTGGTTCGTGCGTTACGTCAAGCGCCCGAAGCGCGCACCAACTCGACCAAAACGGCGGCGTAAACCACACCTGTCGCGACCAGCACAAAGACATGCCAGATGGTGTTGTGGAACGGCAGCCCTTCCCAGACATGGAAGATCACACCGGCAGAATAGGTCGCGCCGCCAATGACAAGTAGGATCAGCCCCGCCTGGCTCAACCCGTCCAGGGCCGAGCCGCCCAAGGCAACCCCGGCCCATCCGAGGCCCAGATAGAGGATCAGCGTCAGGATGCGCGGATGCCGCGTGCTGAAAATGATGATCGAGGCTCCTGTTAGCGCCACGCCCCAGATCAACGCCAGGAACCAGCCTGCATGCGGCCCGACCAGGGCGATGACCGGCGTATAGGTGCCCGCGATTTTCAGATAGATCGCCGATTGATCAATCCGGCGCAGCCGATCTTGCCATTCCGGGGTCAGGATCATGTTATAGAGGGCCGAGCAGGAGAGCATCGCGATCAGGCAGATCGTATAGATCGTCGTCGCCGTGATGATCGTTGCGTCGCCGATCCACACCGCTGCCAGGGTGATCATCACCGGGCCCGCAATCATCGCCGCCGAAATGCCCGAGACATGCACAACCGCATCCGAAATATATTCGGCGCGGGAATAAGCAGATGGGTCGCGGCGTGGCAGCATGAGACCTCCGATGCGAGTCCTGTTCAGCCTAGCGGAGAAAACTTAACCGTCAATTGACCATATGGGGTGGTTTGGGGATGTGCCCAAATCTGACGCAGGGGCAGGTGTGGGGGATGCGCTTATGGCTTCCACCCGGGCTCCGCTCTTTGCGTCCCCCGGGGCTCCGCCCTTCCAGGTGCCGAAGGCTCCACTGGAGCCTTCGCCGCTTTCAGCGGTTCGCACCTGGAACCCACAAGACATCATCCTTGCCATCGTTATTGGCGATCCGGCCCGCCACGAAGAACCAATCACTCAAACGGTTGAGATACTTCACCCCCTCTGGGTTCACCGATTCCATTGTCGCCAGTTCCACGCTCATCCGCTCGGCCCGCCGCGCCACCGTGCGGCACACATGCAGATGTGCGGCCAGTGCTGCGCCCCCGGGCAAGATAAAGCTGCGGAGTGGCGTGAGCTTCGCATTCATCCCATCGATCTCCGATTCCAGCCGCAAGACCTGGGCTTCGGTGATCCGAAGCGCCGGGTATTCCCGTTCGCCGTCCTTCTCCATACCGGGCGTGCACAGATCGGCACCCAGATCGAACAAATCGTTCTGAATGGCGGCCAACATGCCGTCCATATCGCCTTCGGCCTGCAACCGCGCCATGCCAAGTGTCGCGTTCAGCTCATCCACCGTGCCATAGGCCGCAACCCGCATCGAATGTTTTGCCACTCGGCTGCCATCGCCCAAAGCGGTTTCGCCCGCATCGCCGGTTTTTGTGTAGATTTTGTTCAGAACGACCATCTTGGGTCAGCCTCCTGTCTGGCTGCGAAAGTAAACAAATGCGAGGATCAACAGCACCGCCACGAATTGCGCGGCCAAGCGCCAGCGCATGAATTTGTTGGAGTTCTTGCGGCCATATTCGCCGCCGATGCGGAACGAATTGATCCCCATCAGCAAAATGACCAGCACGCCGAGACAGGCAAGTGCCACGATAATGAAAAGCGGGTCCGACAGCATGGCACGTCCTTCTTTGGTGGTGATGGGCGATGTAGCAGCCCGGTTCGGTTTGGCTAGGCTTTGGCGACCAACCAGTCGAAAACAGATTGTGGCAGGATACGCCGGGCGATCTCAACAATCCATGTGGGGGTTGTGATGAAGTATCGCGCACGGGGGCGGGGGGCTTCCAGTGCGTGGATCAATTTCGCGGTCACGGCGGGCGGGTCCAGTTGGAACGGCGCTTTGCCGGTATCCTCATAAAGGTGGCGGATCAGTTGGGTCCGATAACGCTCCGCGATGGCGGAGTTTTCCCAATCGATCCATTTCTCGAAGCCGGGGATGGAGTTGACGCGGAATTTCGAGGTGACCGGCCCGGTATTGAGGATCGAGACGTGGATATCAGTGTCGCGCAGTTCCAACCGCATCGTGTCGGCCAGCCCTTCCACCGCATGTTTCGTCGCCGTATAAGCCCCGCGCCAGCGCAGTGGCACGCGGCCAAGGGCGGAGGAATGCTGCACAATTCGGCCATGCCCGCCCTGCGCCCGCATTACGGCCACCGCGCGAATGGTCAGGTCTTGCAACCCGAAGACATTGGTCTCGAAAATCTCCCTGAGCGCGCCGGGCGGTACGTCTTCCATCGCGCCCGGCAGCCCATAGCCGGCATTGTTGAAAAGCGCATCCAGCGTGCCGCCGGTTCGGCGGAGCGCCTCATCCATACCGGCCGCGATGCTGTCTGGATCGGCCACATCCAGCAAGAAGCTCTCCAGCCCCTCCGCTTCCAGCTGCGCCACATCCTCGGGCTTGCGGCAGGTCGCGAACACCCGCCAACCGCGCGCGTGCAAGGTGCGGGCGGCATCCTCTCCCAACCCGGAAGAGCAACCTGTGATCAGGATAGATTTCGCCATAGACCCCTCGCGCGCAATCGCTCCCGATGCCTAGGGCAGGGGCGGCGTCAGGGCAATGGCCTAGGGGCGGGTCGGCGACAAGAAGCGCGCGGCCATGTAGCCAACTCGGCCGGACTCGATATCGCGGATTTGGGTCCAGCCGCCGGCGACCTCTTCGATCAGTTCGGCCTCAGCGCCGAAGCCGAGCGCGACCACCACAGGGTTCGCGGTGGAGGGGCCTGCGCGCATATTCACCCGGCTGCCGGTGACAAAGACCGTCTCGCGGATGGGCGGATCGATCGCTTCCGCATTCTCCGGCTCCACCTGCCGGGCCAGACGGACCATCTCATTGGCCGTGTCGACAGGCCGGATGACGGCGGTTACCTCGATCATCTCACCATCGGGGCCCAAAACGACCATCGCAGGCGCGGGCTCTGCTGTGGCGGGTGCCAAGATCCCCTCTTCAAGCGGCTGGGTCGATGCGATCTGTACCCCCTCGCTTGCATTGGCGGTGGGAAGGTTGGCGGCGGGATCAAACGCGGCCTGGGTGGCTACCTCAGGTGTTGTCTGCGGCTGAACCGGCACCGCCTCAGGCACCACAATCATGCCCACATAAATCAACGCGCAAAGCGCAATCGTCCAACGGATCATGGCAGTAATCCTTGAATAGAAGTCTTCAAACAATATCGGCAGTTTATTGCCGGTCGGCTGATTCTGATACGGGGAAAAAACACCGGTGCGTCGCTTTTGGTTGCTTTACGGTGGATCGGTCCTTGCGTATCAAGGGGTCAAATGAGCGAGCAGAACACGCCAGAGCAAAACAAAAACACAAGCGAATCGCTGAGTCGGGCGATTGGCTCTCGATACCTGCAATATGCGCTCTCGACGATCATGCACCGGGCCTTGCCTGATGCGCGCGATGGGTTGAAGCCGGTGCATCGGCGCATCCTTTATGCGATGCGGGAGCTGCGTCTGGCGTCCAATGGCGGCTTTCGGAAATCGGCGAAGATCTCCGGCGATGTGATGGGCAACTTTCACCCGCATGGCGATGCCGCGATCTATGACGCGATGGCGCGTTTGGCGCAGGATTTCACCATTCGCTATCCCCTGGTCGATGGGCAGGGCAATTTCGGCAATATCGATGGCGATAACCCGGCGGCCAGCCGCTATACCGAAGCGCGGATGACCTCCGTGGCGGAGGCGTTGCTCGAAGGATTGGCCGAGAACGCCGTCGACTTCCGGGACAACTACGATGGCACCTTGCAGGAGCCGGAGGTTCTGCCGGCGGCCCTGCCGAACCTGCTCGCCAATGGCTCCAGCGGCATCGCCGTGGGTATGGCCACGAATATCCCGCCGCATAATCTTGATGAGCTGATCGAGGCTTGCCTACATCTGATCAAAACGCCCGATGCCCGCGACGACACGCTTCTGAACTATGTCAAAGGCCCGGATTTCCCCACCGGCGGCGTGATCGTCGAGCCGCCTGAGAGCATGGCCGAGACCTATCGGACGGGCCGGGGGGCCTTCCGCCTGCGTGCCAAATGGGAAGTCGAAGAGCTTGGCCGGGGCCAGTGGCAGGTCGTGGTCACCGAGATCCCTTATCAGGTGCAGAAATCCAAGCTGATCGAGAAGCTGGCCGAACTGATCCAGACCAAGAAAATCCCGATCCTGGCTGATGTGCGCGACGAAAGCGCCGATGACATCCGGATCGTATTGGAGCCGCGCGCCAAGACCGTCGACAAAGACCTGTTGATGGGCATGCTCTACCGTAATTCCGACCTGGAAACCCGGTTCTCGCTCAACATGAACGTCTTGATCGACGGGCGAACACCCAAGGTCTGCTCCTTGAAAGAGGTGTTGCGCGCTTTCCTGGATCACCGTCGCGATGTGTTGATCCGCCGGTCCCGGCACCGGTTGGAGAAGATCGACCATCGGTTGGAAGTGCTCGAAGGCTTCATCATCGCCTTCCTCAATCTCGACCGGGTGATCGACATCATTCGCTATGATGACGACCCGAAAGCCGCGCTGATGCGCGAGGATTGGGGTCGCGATTTTGTCCGCGCCACATCTGAGGCCGATTACAAAACTCCGCCGCCTGGCGAGGGTGAATTGACCGAGGTGCAGGCCGAGGCGATTCTCAATATGCGGCTGCGCAGTTTGCGGCGGCTGGAGGAAATGGAGCTTCTGCGCGAACAGGAGGCGCTGATGGAAGAACGCGCGGGGCTGGAAGACCTCCTCGAAAACGAGAGCATCCAGTGGTCCCATATCGCGGACCAACTCCGCGAAACCCGCAAGCAATTTGGCAAAACCTCCGAATTCGGTGCCCGCCGCACGCAATTTGCCGAGGCCGGAGAGGTCGAAGAGGTGCCGCTGGAGGCGATGATCGAGCGCGAGCCGATCACGGTGGTCTGCTCACAGATGGGCTGGATCCGCGCGATGAAGGGCCATATCGACCTGACATCCGAGTTGAAGTTCCGCGACGGGGATGGGCCGCGCTTCGCATTCCACGCGGAAACCACCGACAAACTGCTCAGTTTTGGAAACAATGGCCGGTTTTACACGATTTCTGCCACAAATTTGCCCGGAGGCCGTGGGATGGGGGAACCCGTCCGCCTGATGGTGGACATGCCCAATGAGGTCGAAATCGTGGATCTGTTCATTCATCAGCCTGACGGCAAATTGTTGGTGGCCTCTTCGGCCGGCGATGGCTTTGTCGTGCCGCAGGCCGATGTGGTGGCGCAGACACGCGCAGGCAAACAGGTGCTGAATGTGAAAGGCGATGTGACCGCAAAGGTCTGCACCGCCCTGGCACCGGGCGATGATCACATCGCCACCGTAGGTGAGAACCGCAAGGTTCTGGTGTTCCCGCTAGAGGAGCTGCCCGAGATGGGCCGCGGCAAAGGCGTCCGCCTACAAAAGTACAAAGACGGGGGCCTTTCCGACGCCCGCGCCTTTGCTCTGTCCGAGGGCCTAAGCTGGAGCGATCCAGCAGGCCGCACCCGGACAGAGGCCGATTTGACCGAATGGATGGGCAAGCGCGCCAGCGCTGGCCGTATGGCCCCGCGCGGCTTTCCACGGGACAATCGGTTTACTTAAAGAGGCGGCATGTCGGCACTCAAAACGGAATTTGGCGGCGGGCGGGGCGACCTGTTTCAGTTGGCTATGAAAACCGGATTTCTGACGGCGTTGACCTTTGGTCTCTACCGGTTCTGGCAGACCACGCGCTTTCGGCGCTGGTATTGGTCGGCGGTCCGGCCCGGCGGCACCCCGATGGAGTATACCGGCACCGGCGCGGAGAAATTCATTGGCTTTCTCTTCGCGATCATCCTTTTGGCGCTCTACCTGGCGTTCTTCAACGTGGTGGCGATGTTCATCACCATCCGTCTGAGCGCAAACACCCCAGGCATCCTGGAATATGGGGCCGCGGCGACACCCCTGGCGCTGATCCCGATCATCTTCATGGCGCGTTATCGTGCACGGCGTTACATCATGTCACGCAGCCGCTGGCGTGGCATCCGTTTTGGCATGTCGGCGGGGGCCTGGGGGTATGCCTGGCGGGCCTGTCTCTATTCGGCGCTGACGCTTCTCACGCTTGGCCTGCTTTGGCCCCTGCGCACATTCCAGCTTGAGAAATACCTCACCGATCGGAGCTGGTTCGGCACCGCGCGCTTCACCCAATTCGGCAGTTTCTGGCAGCTCTACGGCCCCTTGATCCCGTTCCTGATCTGTTTCTGGGGCACGCTGGCGCTTTATGGCTATGGATTGAGGTATGTCCTTCCCGCCATGCTTGAGTCGATCTCGCGTGGCATTCCAATGGTGGCGAGTAATGCGCCTGCTTGGCCGTTCTTGGCGGGTAACCTGGGAATTCTTCTGACCTTTCTGTTCGCGGTCTATTACCGCGTCGCAAGTTTCCGGGTGATGGCGGCGATGAAGACCCTCGGTGACGGGTTGGAGTTCGACATTCACCCCCGCACCCGAACCCTGGTGCGCATCCATATCATCGGTGGCATCTTGACGAACCTGGCCACAAGCGTGGCCGCAACGATCGTGATTGTCGCCGCGATCGCCATCGGTATGGGGATTGGCATCTCTCTGCCGAGCGGGCCTTCGGCATCGGTTCCTGAGCCGTCGGTTATCCTCGCGCTGACGCTGCTTTTCGTTATTTCGCTGGTGGTCATCATCGTCTTTTACAACGTGTTCCGGCAGATTTTCATAACCTTCCCAATGGTGCGCCATGTGGCGGAGACCTTGGAAATCCACGAGCCGTCGCTGCTCAGCACCATCCGTCAGCGGGATCGCGATGATACGCGCGACGCGGGCGGCTTTGCCGAAGCGCTGAATGTCGGAGGGGCCTTCTGATGGAGTATGCGATCCGCAATCAGGCTTTCGCCGACAAAATGGCGATGAGCTATGCCGAGTTTTTTGACGGGATCACCCCGATGGTTCAACGCGTCAGCCTGCGGGTCTCGGGGCAGGGCGAGGCGGCGGTTCTTGAGTTGAAAAACGTCGAAACCCATGCGGAGATCAGGTGGCGGCTGGCCGATATCCGACAGGTGCCCGATCAAGCTCGTGAGGACGCGTTTATCTTCACGCCCGACAATGACGCGCCCGCGCGGCTGGTGATCCGCGAGGCGGAGGCACTGCGCGAGTTGGTCACGGCGTTGCCCGACCTAAAAACACTGGGCGCGCCGAAAGGGTCATGGCGGAAAATGATCGGCATGGTGGCGGCGGCGGTTGTGGCCTTTGGCGCGATCCTGTTTGGCCTGATCCCCGTTATGGCTGATCGCGGCGCAGAGCTCATTCCGCCCGAGACCGAGATGGCGCTCGGGCAGGGCCTGTTTGAGCAAGTCTATCCAGCTATGGGTGCCTATGAGTGCACCGATCCGGCGGGTCAGGCGGCGTTGGATCGGATTCAAGCACGGCTGACGCGCGGGCTCGATCTGCCCTATCCGATCCAGGCGCGCGTGGTCAGCGAGCCATCGCTCAACGCCGCCGCCTTGCCGGGCGGGCATGTGACCTTCCACCGGGGCTTGATCGAGGCGGCGCAAAGCCCCGAAGAGGTGGCGGCGGTTTTGGCGCATGAGATCGGCCATGTGGCGCATCGCGACGGTACCCGTGCCGTGCTGCGCACGATGGGGTCCTTTGGGATCATCGGGTTGGTCTATGGCGATTTTCTGGGTGGGTCGGCCATGGCGGCGGTGTCGCAACAATTGATCACCTCCTCCTATAGCCGCGAGGCCGAAGAGCGCGCCGATGCCTATGCGCATGAGCTTCTGGCGCGCGAAGGGATTTCGCCGGGCGCCTTGGGGGTGTTCTTCCAGCGGATACGGGACCAAGGGTTGGATATGGATCTGGGGGTGTTCCAACATCTGAGCACGCATCCAGAGACTCTGACCCGGATCGAAGCCTCCGCTGCAGCTGCGGCGGTTGGGTTCACGCCTGGCGACCCCGTGCTGTCGGCGGAGGACTGGGCCGCGTTACAGCGGATTTGCGGTGGAGGTGCGCCTCTGTCGGGAGGCACAAAGGGCTGATCTCTCGGGGTATTTAGGCAAATTGAGCGCCTTGCGGCGCAAGATTCCCCCTCGCCTGCACCCTTTCAGGGTTTAGCTCAGGCGGGCGCCCGTCGAACAGAAACTGGACCATAACGGGCGGTGCCCTTTCGGCATCTCTCTGCTGCCGGATATGGCGGTATCGTTGCGTGGGACGGTATGCTGCGCTAAGGCTAAGCGGCTGCTCATCCAGGGGGAACCGCATGCGCATCATGACCCGTCTTGCCGCGATTGGCCTGTGTCTGTTTCTGACAGCGTGCGCCGCGCCGGATCCGCTTGAGGAAGAGCTGCCCGATATGGGGGACTTCCGCCTCGCCTTTAACATCGTGGTGGCCGACAACATGCAGCAGGTTCCGCCCTCGCGCCGTGCGACACCCGAGGAATGGGAAGAGGCGATGACGGCCGAAATCGACCGCCGGTTTGGCAGCTATGAGGGGGACCGGCTCTATCATATCGCGATCAATATTGACGGGTACTCCCTTGCGCCCCCGGGCATTCCGGTGGTGTTGGCTCCGAAGTCGATCCTGGTGATCTCCGCCAATGTCTGGGATGACGAGTTGCAGGCCAAGCTGCATGAAGAACCAAACCAGATCACGGTGTTCGAAGGGGCCAGCGCGGCCTCGGTTATCGGCTCGGGTCTTGTGCGGTCGCGGGAGGAGCAGATGCAGATCCTGGCCCGCAATGCCGCGCGCCGGGTGCAACTCTGGATGCTGGAAAACCCCGACTGGTTCAATCTCGACCCTGACCTTGCGGCCACCGATGCGGCCGAGGTCGCCGCCATTGCCGAGGCAGAGGAGCCGGATCTGGAAACAGAGGCCGAAACCGAAGATTTGGGCGCTGAGACCGCAGCCGTCGGCGATGTAGAGGCCTCTGAAATAGACGCCGCTGTTGATCCCTCTGCCGAGACGCCTGCGTCTGTCGCGGTGGAGACTGCCGTTTGTGATCCCCTGGTTTCGGACGATTGCCTTGAGCCCATCAGCAACTGACGCTTGATTTTTCTCCCGCATCTGAGTAACGAGCGCGCGATGTTGAACCGGGCTCGATATGGCCCCCTAAACGACGAGGCGCCACGGGAATGGCAAAGGAAAAGTTTGAGCGTAGTAAGCCGCATGTGAACATTGGCACGATTGGCCATGTTGACCATGGCAAGACGACGCTGACGGCAGCGATTACGAAGCAGTTTGGCGATTTCAAAGCC